>ENA-UPSB01000797-UPSB01000797.1-bioreactor-metagenome-genome-assembly--contig:-NODE-797-length-45961-cov-26.373437_pt1 | contig 45961 bp, 48 predicted proteins | sample MGYA00238182_ERZ773286 | MGnify/ENA primary metagenome ERZ773286 (study PRJEB29026, sample SAMN07631240) | bioreactor metagenome | isolation source: Switchgrass digestor | place: USA: Dartmouth...
TTTTTATACAAAAATGGTGTGAGTTTATTCACCCACACCAAAAATTATAGAACCATAATTATAAAAGAACTTATATCAAACTTATATATTTTCATAAGCATAATGTTGCTAATATTTGGGTTAGTATGTTATTATATAATGATAAAAGAAAATTAATAATGGAGGAATTCACACAAATGATACAGAAAGAGATACTAAAGAAGATAAAGGAATATGATACTATTATCATTCATCATCACGTGAATCCTGACCCAGACTGTATTGGCTCACAATTAGGACTTAAATACTTGATTCAGGCAAGTTTTCCTGATAAAAAAGTGTATGCTGTTGGGACACATACTGAGCGTACTAAATTTATGGGTGAACTTGATGTTGTAAGTGACGAAGTATTCCCTGAAGCTTTAGTTATCATTGTTGATGTAGGCGATACTAAACGTATTGATGATGAAAGGTTTAAGTTAGGAAAAGAAATGATTAAGATTGACCACCATCCGTTAACCGAAACCTTCTGTAACTTAGAATGGGTTGATACTAGTTATGCAGCTTGTTGTGAAATGATTATAGATTTTTATGTACAAAATCAAGATGAACTCATCTTAACTAATGAAGCAGCACGTGTTCTTTATGCTGGATTGCTTACTGATACAGGTCGATTCTACTATAATAGTGTTACTGAACGTACTTTACGATATGGCGCAATCGTATATGAATATGATTTTGATAAATTAGAACTATACTCACATTTATATTTCCGTTCTGTTGATGATCTAAAATTTGTTGGTTATATTATGAATAACTTCGAATATACCGAAAATGGATTAGGGTATATGAGAATAAATCAAGAGTTATTGGATAAGTTCAACGTATCACCAGATTATGCATCTGGATTGGTTAATACTTTAGGTAATTTAAAAGAAATCATCATGTGGATGTTCTTTACTGAAGATAAAGGCTTAGGTAAGATACGCACTAGTTTCCGTTCCCGTGGACCGATTGTCAATAAGTTAGCCGCAAAATATGGTGGTGGCGGTCATATGTGGGCCAGTGGAACACTTGCGGATAATTGGGAAACTGTTGATAAGATAATTAAAGATGCAGATGAATTATGCAAAGAATTTAAAAAAGGATTGTGATAAAGATGATTCAAAGAGAGATAATTGATTTAATTGAGCAATATCAAGTAATCATTATTCACCACCATGTTAATCCCGACCCTGACTGTGTTGGTTCACAATTAGGCCTTAAATATATCTTACAAGCTTCTTATCCTGATAAAGAAATCTATGCAGTAGGACATTTAGATGGAAGAAATGCATTTTTAGGTAAACTTGATGAAATATCTAATGATAAATATGAAAAAGCCTTAGCGATATTAGTTGATGTTGGTGATAAGAATCGCGTTGTTGATAGCCGCTTTTTGAACGCAAAAGCTATAATTAAAATCGACCATCATCCTTTAACAGAATCCTTTGCGAATATCGAATGGGTTGATACTAGTTATGCAGCTTGTTGTGAAATGATTATCGACCTTTATGTTCAAAATCAAGACCGTCTACAAATGACTACTGAAGCTGCGCGCGTATTATATGCTGGATTACTTACTGATACGGATCGTTATTATTTTGATAATGTTACTGGTCGTACTTTACGATATGGTGCCTTAGCATATAAATATGATTTTGATAAACAAGCATTGTATGCAGATATTTATTATCAATCAATTGCTGAACTAAAGTTTAAAGGATTTATTTACGAAAACTTTCAAAAGACCCCTAATGGGTTCGCATATATGAAGCTTTCTAAAGAAATCCTTGATAAATATAATATTGACCCTAATTATGCCGCAAACTGTGTTAATACCCTCGCTAATATCTTAGAAATAACCATGTGGTGTTTCTTTGTTGAATATGGTGATCATATCAGAGTAGAATTACGTTCACGGATAGCTCCCGTAAATGAAATTGCCAAACGCTTTGGTGGCGGTGGTCACAAGTTAGCAGCTGGTGCGAAAGTTTATTCATGGGAAGAATGCGATAAAATTGTCGCTGTCTGTGATGAAACTTTAAACAACTTAAATAACCATTAAGAAGATGGAGAAAACCATGTGGATTTTCTATCTCTTTTTGGCAATAATAATCTTAGTCATTATTTATAGTTTATTTGAAAAGATTTGGATAAGAATTAAGACATATTATATAAGTATCAATAAACCTGCCTTTCATGGTTTTAAGATCGTTTTTATTTCCGATCTACATCATTCTGAATTTGTTTCCAAACGCTATCTTCAGAAAGTTATCAAGATAATTAATAGTTTAAAACCTGATATAGTACTACTTGGTGGTGATTATATCTCAACTAAAGAAAAATATATCGCGAAAGTATTCAATCTTTTAAAGGATTTACAAGCTCAATTTGGTGTATATGGTGTGATAGGTAATCATGACTTTGAAGTGTCTAAGGAAAAAGTATTAGAAGAGATGAAAAAGGCAGGTATCATTAGTTTAGATAATGAATCTTATTGGATAACTTATAATAATGAGCGTATAAAATTAGGTGGCGTGGCTGATTTCATGTGTGATGCCCCTCTTGTAGATAAAACTGTTCATGATGTTAGTGAAGATGATTATGTAATATTAATTTCACATAATCCTGATTTTGCGGAAATCGCAAAAGAACACCATGTTGATTTAATGTTAAGTGGACATACTCATGGGGGACAAATAACAGTATTTGGTTTGTATGCCCCGGTAATTCCCTCACTCTATAAACAAAAGTATCGAAGTGGTTTAATTGAACATGAACGGTTAAAGGTGATTGTTTCCCATGGTGTAGGTGTAGTTGGGGTACCATTTAGATTTTGTGCCCGACCAGAAATAACCGTAATTGAATTCACTAATTAATACATCGTATAATACGATGTATTTTTTATTTTCATATAATTTATTAGTGAAGTTGAAAGGGGGAGTAATATGGAATTAATTGAAAAATATGTCAATAGTAGAGATTTTTACAGCCAGACCAATTATTTTATTTTAGTTGTATTAAATGAGTTTACGGTATTTATTTTTCAAGGAAAGAATCGCAATTGGAGGTTAATTAGAAAGATGCTTGCGACAATTGGTAAAAAAGAAACACCAACCATTACTGGTTGGTTTAGGGTACAAGCGAAAGGAGTAGGATATCAGAAGAAAAACTTTAAAGTAAAGTGGTACACACAGTTTTATAAGAATTATCTCTTTCATTCGGTTTTATATAACTTCGATGATACCATCTTTGATGGGAGATTAGGAGAAACTTTGTCCGATGGATGTATTCGCTTAAGTGAAGTTGATGCAAAGTTTATTTATGATCATGTACCTTATAATACGTTAGTCGTGATTATTCCTACCTTGTAATTTTATATTAGGTAAATTATAATGAAGTTATTAAGAATACTTAATGGGAAAAGAGGATTAGTATGCGGTATATCGATTTTCGTAGCGATACAGTTACTTTACCAACGGCTAAGATGAAAGAAGCGATGATAACAGCACCTTTAGGTGATGATGTTTATGGTGATGATCCTACTGTAAATGAATTAGAACAATTAGCCGCAGAAATGTTGGGAAAAGAAGCTGCTCTCTTTGTGCCATCGGGGACTTTTGGGAATCAACTCTGTTTATTAACCCATACTTTACGGGGTGATGAAGTAATTCTCGAAGCTAATTGTCACATCAAGAAATATGAAGTAGGGGCATCGAGTATAATTGCGGGAGTACAACTAAACCCAATTGAAGGTTATTTAGGTAGGATGGATGTCGATAAAATCGAACAAGCAATTAGAAAAGCAGATATTCATTTTCCCCGCACTGGTTTAATATGTTTAGAAAATGCGACAGGAATGGGAACAGTTCTTGATTTAGATTATATGCGGAAGGTATATGAAATCGCAGTGAAGCATAGTATTCCAATTCATCTTGATGGAGCGCGTATCTTTAATGCGGCTTTGACTTTAGGGTGTGAAGCGAAAGATATCGCTCAATATGCCGATTCAGTAATGTTTTGTCTCTCAAAAGGTTTATGTGCTCCTATTGGGTCAATGGTTGTAGGTACAAAAACATTTATTGAGAAAGCTCGAAAGAACCGTAAATTAATGGGTGGGGGGTTACGTCAAGCAGGAATTTTAGCTGCTTGTGGAATCGTAGCTTTAAAAGAGATGACGAAAAGATTATATATTGATCATGAAAATGCCCGCTACTTAGCGGATAGGTTAGAAGAACTTCCAGGTTTTAAAGTCTATCGTGATCGTTTACAAATTAATATGGTATTTGTGACAATTGATGAAAAGATTAATTTTCCTAGTAACTTTTCAGAACTATTATTAAATAAAGGGATAAAAGTAGGCGGTTATCGCGGAAAAGAACTTAGGTTTGTAACTCATAATGATATTAGTAAGAATGATATTGATTATTTGATTAACTGTTTGAAAGAAATCCTTAACTAAAGGATTTCTTTTTTCGTAATTATTACTAAACTTTTCTAAGATCTAATATTTTATCTAAGATGTTTATATGGTAGAATTAAATTAATTAGAGAGGGGGAGTACCATTTGGCGAATGAACATAGTATCTTAACTATCAATGGTTTAAATAAATATTATGGTTCATTTCATGCTCTAAAAGATATCAACTTAACTATTGAAGAAGGAGAATTAGTCGCAATTCTAGGCGAATCAGGTAGCGGAAAGTCCACTTTACTTAATGTCATAAGTGGATTAGATACATTTGAAACTGGCGAGATCATCATAAATGGTGTGTCAACAAACAAGTTCACTCATAAAGAATGGGCTATTTACCGCAATCATTATGTTGGTTTTATTTTTCAAGAATATAATCTCATTGACCATTTAACAGTACTTGAAAATGTAGAATTACCATTACTCCTGCAAGGAGAAAAGGCAAATATTGCGCGTGAAAAAGCTAAAGAAAAATGCCGCTTATTAGGTTTAAGTAACCATATGCATAAACTTCCTAATAAACTTTCAGGTGGGCAGCAACAAAGAGTAGCGATTGCTCGTGCCTTAGTTACTGAACCAAAGGTCATTTTAGCAGATGAACCAACAGGAAACCTCGATAGTGAGAATGCGAAAATCATCTTAGATATCTTAAAAGTCCTTGCCAAGAACCATATCGTAGTTTTAGTAACTCATGATGAAGAATATGCCCAAGAATACGCAACCCGCATCGTTATTTTAGAAGATGGACGGATTGTTTCTGATACGCAAAATAAAAAAGCTCGTTATGAAGTAAGCCAACCACTAAACTTGAAACGACCAAACATGAAACCTAAGGTGTTATGGAAGTTTGCGAAGAATAATCTCAAAAAAAGGTTATTACGTACTATATTTACAAGCATCACAATGTCCTTAGGATTAATTGCGATCTTCTTAATTATTTTTTTATTGAATGGAATTCGTACAGAAATAACGAGTTTATTAAGTAAATATTTACCTAAAGACCAATATATCGTTGAATCAATTATAAACACAGGTGAGTTAACAGATAGTGATGTAGAATTTATTTTAGGTCAAAATATTGTCGTTGATGCTTACTTTCCCTTTAGTTTACAACCTATAAAAAGGAATAAAGATGATGATGAATTTAGTAAAGAAAGGTTTTATCTACAAACTTTACCCTTAGATAGAAGTAATTTTGCGTTAAATCATCTCTTATATGGTGATTTCCCGGAAAATAATAAACAAGTAATAATTAGTAGAGGACTTGCGGAAAGCCTTCTCAATCATACAATTAAAGAAAAGGAAATTAATGAAGTACTAAAAAATATGCGTAAAGATCATTATTCTATCAACATTGAAAGAGTATCGGTTAGTCAAGAATTAAAAGAAGATTTTTTGGTTGTCGGCATTGTCAACCGTAATGATTATGCTGTTTACATGTTACACCCTAAGATGGAAGAACTACTAACTCATCTAACGGAAACAGATATTATCAGATTTTATTATTCAAATAAAGTTGTTGATCGTAGTAAATTTCATGTGTTTTTAAATACGACTGATGAAGATAAAATCATTGCCATGCAAAATAAACTGGCAGAAAGAGATTTAGTTCTCACTAATCCAACTAAGCAATTATATCAATCAATTGATAGTTTCTTTGACACCGTTTTAACAATCTTAGTATCAACAGCTGGTGTATCTTTGGTAATTTCCGGTATTCTCGTTGGCTTGATGATATACATATCCGTACTAGAACGATTTAAAGAGATTGGCATTTTAACTGCGATAGGCGCTCGGCGCGGTAATATTAGAAGTTTATTCATCTTTGAATCAGCTTTTATCGGTTTCTTAAGTGCTTTTATAGCGCTAGTTATCTCTGTATTACTCGCTATGCTTATCAATATTATCTTTGACTCCACTATTGGAAGTCTCTTTGTGTTATATAATATACCTCTATTTGAAGAAGCTAAAATTCTTAAAATTGATGGCTTAACGATTATTGTAGTATATCTAATTGCGATTGGTTATGCGATTATCTGCGGTTTAATCCCCTCATATATGGCTTCTAGACTCCGAGCCATAGAGGCACTAAGGAGGGAGTAATGTAATGATTAAATTAGTAGGAATACATAAAATCTATGAAGATGGTAACACGGGTTTTCTTGCCCTTAAAGACATCAATTTAGATTTTAAAGATGACCATTTTGTCTGTATTTTAGGTAAATCTGGTTCTGGAAAAACAACTTTACTCAATATCATTGGTGGTCTCGATAAACCCTCTAGTGGTCATATGGTAATCGATGGGGAGTTAACCACTAAATTTACTACGACGCAATGGGATTATTTTCGTAATTATAAAATAGGCTTTATCTTCCAAAGCTTTAGTTTAATTGAACATTTAACAGTACTAGATAATGTTAAACTCGCCATTAAACTTCAAGGCATCAAGGAACAAGAAGCAAAAGAACGCACTCTAGCGATGCTCGAGAAAGTCCATCTAAAGAAACACGCTTATAAATTGCCAAAACAATTATCAGGTGGAGAACGACAACGAGTGGCCATTGCCCGTGCTCTAATTAATAATCCTGAAGTAATCTTGGCAGATGAACCTACTGGTAATCTTGATAAAAAGAATGCGGAAGAAATCCTTAAAATCCTAAAAGAAATTAGCAAAGAAAAACTGGTAATTATGGTTACACATAATAAACGCATTGCCTATAATTATGCTGACCGCATAATTGAGTTAAAAGATGGAGCGGTAATTAGTGATACCAAACCATATTTAAATGAAAAGGTGAGAATTACAAAACCAAATATCAAATATACGAAATACCGCTTTATTGATAAAGTTAAACATGCCTTACAAAATATAAAGATGAAAAAATGGCGCTCTTTTCTTATCTCTTTAGGACTAGCTATAGGAGTATCAAGTTTTATCTTAATTGATGGCATTTCTAATGGAATAAAAATTAACGTACAACGCTATTTACGTAATCAAATTAGTGGTGGGGATTTAACTTTAGTAGTATATCAAGCGGTTAATCCGACTGACATTATCGATATTATCAAAGATGAAGAAGAAGTAATTGGCGTACGCTTAAATCCTATTTATACAGAAGTACAGCGAATCAATGAAGTAAATATCGAATCTCAACCAATTTGGTTATCTTACAAATCCATAGATAATAGTGACTTGAATACGCGTCTATTTGGAAAACCGTATGCTGATGGACGATTCCCTAGTAAAGATGACGAAATCATGGTATCATATGATTTTGCGAATTCTCTCTTTAATTTATCAAGTATAGAGGAAATTTGGAAAAGATTAAAAGACGCTAAGATTAGCGTCGTTACAGGATACTATTATAATATTTCAGATAAGTATTTAAATGAAAACTGTTCTCTATTTAATTACTTTAATGAAAACATACCACCACAGGACTATGATGAATCGATATTGGGACCATATGAAGACCATATTATTAAGCAAAAAGAACTTTTTGGTGCTTTACTGCTTATATCTGAAACTCATATCTATCTATGTGAAAATTATGACACCTTACCTAAATTCTATTCCAACCGTGCAAAGTATAAAGAGTTTACTGTTGTTGGGATTAATGAAGATAGTTTAATCGATGAATCCTTTATAACAGAAACTGCTTTCTTTGAAACTTACAATAGTTTTGTTTTAGATAGTTATGGTAGTTTCGAAATTTATTTAACCGAAAAAGGGCAAAACAACACATATCCGATTAAAACTAGTTTGTCAGAAAAACTGCAAGGATATGACTTTTTCATATATGATAACCCTTCGTCAGGTCTTACCATTAATTTTCTTGAGATATTCCTTGGTATGTCCCAGTTCATTATCAGCATGATTCTCATCGTTTCTGTTGTTACTGCAGGGCTAATGTTACTGATGCTTCTAATGATTTCTGTCATTGAAAGAAGCAGGGAAATTGGCATTTTACGAGCATTAGGGGCAACGAGAAGCGACGTGATGAGTGTGTTTATCACCGAGAGTGGCGTGTTAGGATTTTTGGCTGGTATCTTAGGTATTATCCTGTCATTCATAATCAGCATCGTCGCTAATATCATCATTCGTTATAAATATAAGGATGTCCTGATGCGTATTTTCTATCGTACTGATATCAACATAGTTATTATTAAACCATTGTCTTGTGTGATTGCGGTAATTATCTGCATATTCTTAACTATGATGTTTGGTTTATTCCCTGCCATTAAAGCTAGTAAAAAAACACCAATAAACGCGCTAAAAAGATTATAAAAGAAAAATCGTGGAAACTTCCCACGATTTTTTTAATCTTTTTTCAAGATTTCAATATCATCGTCTTCATTTTTAAGTGAATCGACAACTTCTGGTGTTGGTAGCTCTTCATCTTCGAAAATAGCCCAGTCCATGTATTGCCGCTCAAGCGCATTTACTTCAGTTACTTTAAGAATATCAAAATTACGAGGAACAACGTACGTATTCGCAATCATATCATGAAAAGCGCGTTCCTCTTCATTGCTTAAGATCATAATTAGAATAGTTAATTGAACAGCAAAATTCAAGAAAATCCCTATCAAAGTAGAAATCAAGACATAATCTGTCTGAAAGGCAAGATATAATCCATAAGGTAGAACAGTGGTAAAAAACACTAGAATAAGACGAATATTCCTTAAAAGTAATTGTATAAAGGTGGGATTATGATAATCTAAACCAACCACTTTAAGTCCAACCATTAATTTGCCAAGTGTACTACCTTTAGTAAAATAGGGTATCAAGGTATGGCAAATAAAAAATGTTGTAGGTTGAATAATTATTACGTAGATCATCACACTGTTTTGTGATATTAAGTTTAGATTGTTACTAATTATGAGAGCAATAATGTAAAGAATAAAACTTAAAAAGGCAGTTAGAATATTATCAATAATTGCGGCTCCGATTCTTTTTCCTCTAACATTGGGATACATACCTATCCTTCTCTCACTAATAATTATATACCTAATTATACAAGATAATAATCTATATTAGAAGTTTTAGAGATTCGAAAAGTAATAAATATTTAATGTTTTTTGGTATTATTGTCTATATATAATGAAAAATACCTATAAAGTAAACTCATTTAGTGTTTACTCTATAGGTATAATATCATTTTTCAGATTACTTTTTTGTAATGTAGAGAATACCAATCGTTCCTTTGCCACAATGGCTAGAAATAGTACAGCCTGCCACCGTTTCATAAAGGTTTTCTATTTCTAGATTTTTACGTAATTCCGCTTTTAAATATTCCGCTGCTTCAAAATTCAAAGAATGAGTAACCATCACAAATTCAGGATCAAGTTTATCTTTGTCGCGATAAATTTTGTTAAGTAGTATTTCATATGCTTTTTTCTTACCAACGGGTTTTTCACCGACTTCCATGGCTCCATCTTTCATGTGAATGATTGGTTTAATTTTTAAGAGTGTACCGATGAAATTAGCGATACCCGAACATCTGCCACCTTTGTAAAGATACTCCATAGTATCAATCACAAAAGCAGTTTGCACCCGAGGGGCAATTTCTCGTGCTTTGTCCGCTATTTCTTGAGCACTCAAACCCATTTTTGCCCATTGACTAGCTTTCATCGCCACAAGACCAACACCACTTGATAAGCTAAATGAATCAACAATATGAACTCTACCTTCTTCGAATTGTTGGCTAGCAAGGAATGATTGTTGGTAAGCACCTGATAATTTTGATGATACAGGTATATGGACAATTGAATAACCTTCATCGACATACTTCTTAAAGAATTCATAGTAGACTTCCGACGATGGCGTAGCTGTTTTGGGAATCATCCCTTTTTGCTCTACCAGTTCATATAATCTTTCTGTGGTTATATCAACTCGATCAAGATAAGTTTCTTCACCAAACATTACGTACAATGGAATCATTTTAATATTATACTTTTCTAATAATTCATCTGACAAATCACATGTACTGTCAGTGGTAATAATAACTTTATTCACTTTTACCCTCCAGTTGTAAAGTATTTGTTAAGTCTATTTTACTTAAAAATTGATTTAAAGTAAATAAAATTGACAGATAAAAATTAGAAGTCGTATTTCAAAATATGACATCTAGTAGTATAATTAATTTAAATAATGTTTGGGGTGAAAATATGTCAAAGTTACCGACATTATTCACAGAACGACTGATAATTAGACCACTAAGTATAAATGATGCTCAAGATATGTATGATTATTCCTATCGAGACAATGTAGGTCCTCGCGCAGGATGGAAACCCCATCAATCTATCGCTGACTCAGAAGCTGTAATTCGCAGCATGATAAATCAAACGATGACTGATACCAATATCGGCATTTTTGCCTTAGAATACCGAGAAAACAAAAAAATGATTGGCACAATTGGTGTTCATCGCTATGATAAAACAAATCTATCAGCAGAAGTTGGTTATGTTCTCCATCCAGATTATTGGGGTAAGGGGTTAATGGTGGAAGCACTCACTAAAGTTATTATGTGGTTGTTCGACCAAATGGGGCTTTATCGGATTGAGTGTAGTCATTTTGATTTTAATTATCAGTCTAAGCGCGTGATTGAAAAATGCGGATTTACTTTTGAAGGTATTAGCCGAAAAAAGATTGTTTTATCGGATGGAAGTAGAGCAGATCTATACAATTATGCTATTCTTAGAGATGAGTATCTAAATAAACAACTACCATGGCAAAAGAAGAAGGAGTAGAGAATTATGATTAATCAAACTATACCATTAACTGATAATTACGAAGCTACCTTAACTACTTATGTACTTGATCAAGTTCTTGATGAGACGAGAAAACTACCAGCGGTGGTGATTTTTCCTGGTGGTGGTTATGGCATGGTATCACCACGAGAAGGCGAACCCATCGCTTGCGCTTTTATGAATGCATCTTACCATGCTTTTGTGGTTAAGTACCGCGTTAGTCCGCATGGATATCCCGCTCCTGTCCTTGATGGCTTAAAAGCATTAGAAATTATTGTAGAACATGCTGATGAATGGCATATTGATTTATCAAGGATCTTTTTCATAGGTAGTTCAGCAGGTGGTCATCTGGCAGCCTTGATGGCATTATATCACACTAATCCAACATTCTTATCCGATTTACCACAACCACTTATTAAACCTAAAGGATTAATTTTAAATTATCCTGTTATTACTTCAGGTGAATATGCCCACCAAGGATCTTTTCACAATCTCTTAGTTCATCATCCAGAATTAAGAGATAAGTTTTCTTTAGAAAAACATATCCACCCAGATTTTCCACCTACCTTTGTATGGCATACCGTAGAAGATGAACTGGTACCAATTGAAAATACCTTATTGCTCCTCAATGCATTAAGAAAAAATAATGTAATTTTTGAGGCCCATTTATATTCTTATGGGCCACATGGATTATCACTTGCGAATGAGTCCGTCTCCAATAGTAAAAGTTATATCGTCCCCCATGTACAAGGGTGGATTGATTTATGCATTGAATGGACAAAGGAGTTGAAATAGATGATTCTCGAAAAGAATAGTAAACTAATAATGATTGGCGACTCAATTACTGATACAGGTAGAGTACGACCAGTTGGTGAAGGTAGGAATGCCTTAGGTAATGGTTATGTCAATCTAGTAAATGCTTTTTTATATGCTTTTTATCCCGAATTAAACATTCGCGTTATCAATATGGGGATTTCTGGAAATACTAGCCGTGATTTGCGGGAACGTTGGCAAAATGATGTGTTGGATTTACAACCCGATTACGTTTCTGTGATGATTGGTGTAAATGATGTTTGGCGTCAATTTGATTTACCACAAATACCTGAATACCATGTATATGTCAATGAGTACCGTGATAATTTAGAATATATTATTAAACAAACTAAAGATAAAGTTAAACAAATGATTATCATAGCGCCGTTCTTTATTGAAATAAATCATGAAGACCGCATGCGTGCACTTTTGCTGGAGTATCAACAGATATGCAAAGAGTTAGCGGGAAAATATGACTTAATTTTTGTCGATTGTCAACAAGAATTTGACCATGTTCTTAATTACCATCATTCTTGTTTCTTAGCTTGGGATAGAGTTCACCCAGATACTACAGGACATCTATTAATCGCCAAAGCTTTTCTCAATGCTATAGGTTTTTCTTGGAAGTAAAAAACTCCTCCGCCATGATTTTTATCATGGCGAGGAGTTTTTATTCTTCTAATAAACGTTTTTCACCAGTGATTTCTTGAATGGGTTTAATGTTTTGCGTTACTTCTAAAGTTCCTACATAGTTGTTATCGTCATCTCTAACCGCAAAGTAGCGAATTAAGACATACATATCTTTCATTTTAATCCAGAAATCTTCGTGTTCTTTCTTACCACTTTTGAAATCTTCGAGGATTTTATTGACGATATGAACACTTTTTGGAGGATGGCAGTTTTGAACATTACGTCCAATCACCGCTTTTGTTCGCGCAAAGATCCGTTCTTTACCATGAGAAAAGTAACGAACGACATCATCTTTATCGATAAAGGTGATATCTAGTGGCAAGGTATTTAACATTAGTTCTAAATCTTTTAATTTGATAGTACCTGTTTCAAAGTGAATAACGCCATTTTCAAGGTTTGTTTCAGGTAGTTGTTCTTCATCTAATACTTTTTTGGGAATCCACTTTTCTGGTTTTTCGATGAAGGCATAACCAAACTCATCGCTTTCTTCTTGGATCTTCAACCATTCATCTTGGGTTAAGTACTCTTCTGCCATTGGTAGGAGAATCTCTTCTTCTTTAAACATCATTTCTTGGAGAGCACCTACCATCTGCTCAATTTTTTCTAATAAAATATTTTGTTCTAAGGTAAAAACATTTTGTATTAATTCTTTGATATATCCTCGTACTTCATCATCTTTTCCCCACATAACTTTTGTGGGACCATAGATGCCATATCTTTCTAAATAGGGAAAGAGGAGATGTTCTTTACGGGTGTAATGCTTATCAATTTGCCACAAATAAAGTAAATCATTCTTAAGTTTTTCGCGATTTTGATAAGTATCATTTTCTTTTAAGAGATCGACGTGGAAAGGGAACTTAACACTTAAAAAATTCTTAAGTGCTTGATTTTCTCTTAACATCGTATTAACAGGATGGCCTAGCGTGCTTCTTATGGGTGTAATACCATGGATTTCTTCAATAGAACCCCTAAAGACAGCGGAATGCACATCACATAAGCGTTGTACTTCAGATACTGGCATTCCTTGGGCAATAAGTGCTTGTTCAAGTTGGGTAATTTCTTGAACACTAACACTACCGAATTCTCTTTCAAAATCTTGTTTTACAACATCAAAACTTTCTCCATCGTGGAGTCGTAATATTAACTCTTTGAGTTTTGCTTGTCTTTGTCCATTTATTTTGGAAAATTCTTCCCTGTTATTTATGAATTCGCTCATTTGATCACCTTCTAATTGATAGTCATTATCATTATATACAAAAACTACATAATGATAATTGACCAGTGTCAAATTTGCGAATCTTACAACTCATTGCGATAATAATGTGGTTTTTTATTGAAGAAGAAAACACCAACCCCACGAATCCCTAAATGACTGCCAAGCGCACTGCCGATTTGATCAAGTATGAATAGTTTTTCGCCGATGCGTTCAACAATCAAATCCCGTAACTCATAAGCGAGTTCAATATCATCACCATGCATAATACCGATGATTTGATCTGGGAAATCCCTTATTCGTTCTTCTACTAGATTAGCGATATACTGTAAGGCTTTTCGCATATGCCGTACTTTATCGAATAAGTGAATTTGCCCATCCTGAACATCAAGAATAGGTTTCACCCGTAAGAGATTTCCTAGCATTGCGGCAGCTTTTGTTAAGCGACCGCCCTGAAAGAGATAGGTTAAATCATCAAGCGTGAAAATATGTTCTGCATTTTGGCTTAACTCGATGAGATTAGCGACAACCTCATCATAACTAAACCCCTCTTCAATCATATAAGCCCCTTGTAGAGCCATTAATCCCGCTACACCTGACCCCCCACGACTATCGATGACTGTTATTTTAGCATCAGGATAGTCTACTAGTAATTGGTTCTTGACAAGGGTAATGGTTTGGTAAGTTCCTGATAATTTACTAGATATAGTTATGATAATGATATCATCTTTATTTTGAAGATGTTTTTCTAAAATGTCGTAAACATCTTGAATGTTTGGTTGGCTAGTCTTAATCTTACTACCTTTACGCATCTCTTGATATACTTCATCTAAGCTAATATCAATACCATCACGGAAACTAACACCATTAACATTAACGATTAAGGGAATAATTTCAATTTGATATTTTTCAAAATAAGTTTGTGGTAAATCAGTAGTCGAATCGACAATTAATTTAATCATTTTCTGACCTCTTTTTTATAGATTTTTTAATCATCATTTATAATATTAATATTTGTTATCAATATTATACCATGTATAGTTCAATATAAAAGCAAAACACTCAAGAGAGAAAATAAGGAAAACTACCCATAATATTAATGGTGATAGTTATGCTTGATGTGGATGGTTATTTAGGTAAACTAGGTGATGAGATTAAAAAGAACAACTTTGAGGCACATAAGAAGTTATTCACTTTATGTTATCAGATAAATCGCTTTTGTCAGATTTTTAAATATGAATTAACCGTTGATGAGAATGATCATTACGGTATCGTGGCAACGCTATTATTCTTCAAGTTACATGATACTTATCAAACCGTAGTGTTATTATATCTTTATGGTTTAGATACACAAGCACGCATCTTGAATCGATCAATGTTAGAGGGCTTGTGGGTTCTGAAGAGTTTATATTATCAACCAGAAGAAACTTTTAAGTTATTATTAGAGGATGAGTATTATAAAAAATTAAATCTTCTTCATGATATTCAAAATAATCGTGATTATTTTTATGAATATATAACTAAAAATAATACTATAGACATTAATCAAGAAATTAGAAAACTTGAAGACAAAATGAAAAGTTTAGGAATTAAGAAGGTAAGGAAGATTAATGTTAAAGAAATAGCATTAAATACCGATTCTCATGAAGAATATTATTATATTTATAAGTTACTATGTCGAGATGTTCACGTTGATACAAGGCAGTTAACTGATTATTTTATTACCGATGAAAATGGCAAGATTACTGGTTTTCGTCCTTTTCCTAGCACTAATAATATCGAAGAAATCTTGTTAACGACTGCTGAATTAATCTTAAAAGCAGTTATTTTCGTAAGTAAAATCTTAAATGTTGATAAAAAGGACGAGATAAAGTATTATATTAATCAAATCCAACAATTTTAATGAGGTGTGCTGATGGAAGCAGGAAAGATTTATACATTAACAGTTTTAAGAGAAACGGAAATTGGGTATATTTTAGGCAATCCGAAAACGGTCGATGAAGTGTTTTTACATCGGAATGATTGTGGAAATATTACACCTAAAGTGGGAGAGAAATACCAATCCTTCCTCTATTATGACCATAAAAAGCGGCTATGTGCAACGCTATTAACACCGAAAGTTACCGTTTTTGATTGCGGTTTTGGAACAGTGCGGACGGTTACGCATTTTGGAGTATTCGTGGATATTGGTATTAATAAGGACATTTTGTTAAGCAGTGATGATTTACCAAAACAAAGACAACTCTGGCCTAAAGAAGGCGATTTGGTGTTTGGTTATTTAGTGAACGATAGTAGTGGTTTATTATTTGAACTAGGATCAAGAGAAGATCTGGAAGAAATTAAGAAAAGCGCACCAAAAGAACTTAAAGGGTTTAAAGCTAAAGGTCGAGTTATTCGGATTGTCGATGAAGGGGTAAATATCTATACTGATGAAGGTTATTTAGGTTTTATTCATAAGAGTCAAATTGAGACACCATTACGGTTAGGACAAGAAGTTATGGGAAGAGTGATTAACGTTAAGGATAATGGGGAAATCAATGTTTCTTTGTTACCACAGAAAGAAATCGCCATAAAAGATGATAAAAAGATTATCTTGGACTACTTAATGAAACATGGTGGAAAAATGCCTCTTGGTGATGAATCTACACCGGAGGAGATTAAACAGGTACTAAATATCAGTAAGGCAAGGTTTAAACGGGCTCTCGGTGCTCTTTTAAAACAAGATAAAGTATATCAATCAATTAGTAAGCGGGAAACATATTTGAAGTAAAAATTTTAATGCCTCCTACATTTTACTGAAGTTATAGTTAGGTAACTTGCAGTAAATAATAAAAGATAAAGGAGGCATTTTTTATGATAGTCAAACACAAAATTATGCGTGTTAATAATGAGGAAGTATTAATTGTATTCTTAGACAGAAACTTAGAAGAGTTTGCGGATGAGTTAGGAGAAAGTCCAGAAGAACGGGAACATAGCCTGAAATCAATGATAAGTGAGTATATTAAGAAGAAGAAACTTAATTTTACAGGAAGTATTGTAAAGATTGTTGTTGGGTCACTTTTAGTAGCCACCTTAACCTTAGGTGCCCAAAAGACTCTTAACGCTGAAGCGAAAGTTACTGATGAGAATATGGTTCATGTGGTAAAAGCGGGGGAATCACTCTGGACCATTTCGCAAAAGACAGGAATACCCATAAATGACTTAAAGGCAATTAATAATATCACTAGTGATGTTATTCATCCTGGGCAAGAACTCCTTTTAAAACCTAATACCGAAATTGGTACTTATATAGTGCAATCAGGGGATTCCTTGTGGAAAATTGCGGATAAATACTCAATGAGCGTAAATGATTTAAAAGAATTAAACAATATAGGCGATACTATTTATCCTGGTCAAAAACTTAAAGTTCTACAAGCAAAAACAAATAAATTTACAGTAAAAAGTGGCGATTCATTATATAAAATCGCTAATCAATATAATACAACTATCGATGCCATAAAAAAACTTAACAACTTAACGAGTGATATTATCCATCCTGGAGATGTTTTGTTAATACCTACTACAACCCAAACAACTCCAACCACACCAGCCAATCCTAAGCCTGAAACTACCGCACGGACAGTAACGATTAAACGTTCTAATGGCTCTTTGCAGACACTTGATTTAGAAGAGTATGTAGTAGGAGTAGTTAGTGCTGAACTAGGTGCTGGCTTCCATGAAGAGGCATATAAAACTCAAGCTGTAGCTGCTAGAACATATGCAGCGAAAATGATAGAATTAGGACAAACGCTTACTGATACTGATAGTCATCAGGTATACCGCGATAAAACGCAAATTAAAAACAGTTGGGGCGAAAGAGATTTTAACAAGTATTATCCCATCATCCAAAAGGCAGTTAATGATACTCGAGGTGAAGTAATTACTTATAATGGAAAGTACATTGAAGCCTACTTCTTTTCCACAAGCAATGGTAAAACCGAAGAACCAAAATATGTTTGGGGTGGTACGGTCCCATATCTGAAAAGCGTTGATAGTCATTGGGATACCCGTTCACCATACTATTATAAAGTTTCGACCTTCACCTATAGTGAGTTTGCGAACCGCTTAGGAATCTCACCAAATAGTTTATATGCGACGGTGACATCGCGAACTGCCAATGGTAGTGTCAATACGATTAATATTGGTGGGCGTGTTTTTACAGGTACTTATGTCAAGAGTCGTTTAGGGCTTCGCTCAACTGATTTTACTATTAGCTTTAGTAACGGAAAAGTCACAATTGAACAACGTGGTTGGGGTCATGGAGTTGGTTTAAGCCAATATGGCGCTCATTTTATGGCACAAGAAGGTTATACTTACGATCAAATTATTAGGCATTATTATCAAGGTGTGAAAATTGAGAAAATGTAAAAAAAGATGGAACTTATGATTCCATCTTTACTTTTATTTCAAAAGTTGAAGTATATATTTGAGTAGTTTTTTTATATTACTGTATTCTTCTTTAACTCTTTGATAGGAGCTTTTTACATCGATATTAGTTAATTCTCCTAAAGGATGGACAAAGATATCAGTATATTCATTTTCAGTTAAATTTGTCATATTTAAGATATATGCTTTTTTACAAGTATTTTTGTCACTAGCAGTTTGACATGCTTCTATCATTTCATCATAATTTATACCATAAGCACTCATAATTCGTTTATCGTATATCTCGTTAACTTTTTTGATATCATGAACATCGACTTGAAAATAATGGAGGATGAAAAAACAGGTAAGGATGGCTAAAATGGTCTTCATTTAGATCACCTAATATTAGTATAACCAGTTTTTAGAAGTACATAATGTAAAAAAACATTGACAAACATATTGCAAATGGATATTATATTAAATAAATATCGGTATGAAGCATGGTGAAAAGCATGAACTCAAGTTCCCTTGAGGTAGCGAAAGCTGCGATTACAGTCGCGATGACTAGTTCGCGCGAAGAAGAGTACCAAAAAATTGAAGAGTTAAAACTAGCTGGCATTAGGGCTTGTGCTGTTGATGTCGGTGGTAATCTGTTAGAATCGATTCCGAAAATCATCGAACGTGCCATTGTGTCTAGTCGAAGAACCAATGTAGTTCAAGACTCCCATGTAACGGAAGGTGCGGTAGCCGGAGCCACGCGCGAAGCAATTATGCAAGTGGCAATGAAAGCGATAGGGTTAAATGTCGGTGGGAAAATTGGGATTGCTCGTAAGGGTGAGCATTTAAGTGTATGTATTTTTATGAGTATTGGATTACTACATCTTAATGAAATTGCGATTGGTTTGGCACATCGATCGATTCCTGAATAATTTAATATTTGGTAGCATGGTAGAATAGTAGCTTTCTTGTGTTTTTGCCTATTCAAAAACTCCTAGAAGCTAGGAGTTTTTTTTGTACCGATAAACAAAAACGATAGAATTACGGAGGTTTAGTAGGATGGTAGTGAAGAAAATTTGGATGATTATTCTTGCTATTTGTTCATTAGTATTTTTATTTGGTTGTAAGAAAGAAGATAAGATTAAAATTGGGATTACCCAAATCACCGCTCATGTAGCACTTGATAGTACGCGCGAAGGATTCATCGCAGCGTTAAAAGAAGCAGGTTTTACTGAAGATAAAGTAGAGTTTATCTTCAAGAATGCCTTTGAAGATTTAGGCAACGCTAATCTTATCGCCAGTGAATTCGTGAGTGCTAAAGTTGATCTCATCTTTGCGATTTCCACACCAAGTGCCCTTGCGGTTAAGAATGTGACATTAGAAACGGATATACCAGTACTCTTTTCTGCTGTTACAGATCCTGTTGCGGCTAAACTAGTTGATTCTTTGGAAAAACCAGGCAGTAATATCACAGGCACTAGTGACATGACACCAATTGATAAACAATTTGCGTTAATAAAACAACTCTTTCATGAAGCAACAAAGATAGGATTTGTTTATAATTTAGACGAAGATAATTCATTAGTTCAACTACAAATAGCCCAGGAAGTAGCAGCTAGATTAGGATTAACTGTGCTTGATAGAGGTGTTACGACTTCTAGTGAACTCGCTGATGCAGTGGATGTATTAATACCACAAGTCGATGTAATATACTTACCTAGTGATAATCTGGTTGCAAGTAGTGTACCCATCGTTGTGGAAAAAGCTAATAATGCAGGGATACCAACAGTAGCGAGTGAACGAGGACAAGTTGAAAACGGAGCATTAATAACTGATGGTATTGATTATTATCAATTAGGTTATCAAACTGGTCTTATGGCTGTACGTATTTTAAATGGTGAAAAACCTAGTGATATTCCTGTTGAAACTTTAGAAAACACAGAGATTGTGATAAACATGCAAACCGCAAGAACCTTAAAATTAACATTCCCGCAAGAAATCTTAGATGTCGCCACCCTTATTGAAGAATGATTATCAGTATTCTTGAACAAGGAATAATCTTTGGGATATTAGCACTAGGAGTCTACATAACCTATAAAATCTTGGATTTCCCAGATTTAACAGTAGATGGTAGTATTGTCCTTGGTGCTAGTATTACCGCGATCTTAATCACAAAGGATGTAAATCCTTTTCTAGCAACATTGATAGCGATATTAGGCGGCGTCTTAGCGGGATTATTTACAGGCGCATTACACGTCCATCTTAAATTAAGCAATCTCTTATCAGGAATCTTAGTAGGTATTAGTTTATACTCCATTAATCTCCGGATTATGGGACGTCCTAATCTGCCTTTTTTCCAAAAGAAAAATATCTTTAGTTATGTAAATTTAACTAAAGATTTCGATAAATTATTAACACTTTTGATTATCATCATTGTTGTAAAACTATTATTGGATTGGTTTTTGAAAACCCAATTAGGAACGTTACTGCGTATCACTGGTGATAATCCCCAATTAGTAACATCATTAGGAGTAAATCTTGGCAGGATGAAAATCTTGGGATTAATGATGGCAAATGGCTTAGTGGCTTTATCTGGATCACTTCTTGCTCAATACCAACGCTTTTCTGATATCAATGCGGGGATTGGAACAATTGTGATTGGCTTAGCAGCTGTCATTATTGGGGAATCACTATTTAAACTTAAATTTCTGAAAACAACTACACAAGTTATCCTTGGCTCCATAGTGTATAAAGCAATTCAAGCATTTACTCTCAAACTAGGGTTAATTGCGACTGATTTTAAACTTATTACCGCTTTAATCTTAATTGTCATTTTAGGATTATATCATTGGAAACTAGACAAGAAGGTTGAAATGCAATGTTAGAGTTAAGAAAGGTAAACAAATCATTTTATGGTAATAAGGTGTTAATAGACCTTAATTTGACGGTAAATAAAGATGATTTTATCACCATTATTGGTAGTAATGGAGCAGGGAAAACCACTCTATTTAATATCATAAGTGGTAAATATACTGTTGATTCGGGAGAGATCATTTTAAATAGTCAAAATATTACCAATTTAAAACCACATAAACGCGCTAAAGTCATTCATCGCATCTTTCAAGACCCATTATTAGGTAGTAGTAAATCGCTGACAATATTAGAAAACTTGGCGATTGTCGAAGCTAAAACCACGGGTTTTGGCTTAGATTGTACAGTTAAAAAGAAAAATATTGAAAAATACGTTGATTTACTGAAAATGGTTAATTTAGGATTAGATAAGCATCTTCATACACCTGTAGGATTATTATCAGGTGGACAAAAACAAGCTTTATCGCTCCTTATGGCTATTTTAGCCAAACCACAAATTTTACTGCTCGATGAACACACAGCCGCATTAGATCCAGAAACAGCACAAGTAATTCTCAAAATTACTGAAGACTTAGTGAAACAGGAACAGTTACCGACGCTCATGGTTACCCATAATTTATCAGATGCCTGTCGGTTAGGCAATCGCTTAATTATGTTAGATAAAGGTAGGATAGTTATTGATATTAAGGATGAAGAAAAAGCAAATTTAACGCCTGAATACTTGTTGTCACTATTTAAGAAGCAAAAAGTCGATATTAGTGACGAAACTTTATTTAGTTAACACTCATTAAGAGTGTTAACTTTTTTATATATATAGTTAAAATTGGAAAAATTTGGTTAGTAAAAATTGTCATCGTAATTCCGTTATAGATTAAAATAATTAGCGAAAAATATAAATGGTCATCAATATTGGTAGAAAAATAGGAGGATAATATGAGTAAAGATAAACAAGAAAAGAAAAAGGTAACTAATCTTGAAGTAGGTACACTTGGCACTTCAACTAACAAGCAAAACCAAAGCACAATGCAAAAGAACCAACAACAATATACCAATGAGTTCGCACAAGGAACTGGTTCTTTCGCTAAACAAGCTTACCAAGCGATGAGTGAAGATGCCAAAGCTCGTACAAATGCGGCTAAGCAACAATATAAGATTAAGCAAGACACAGAATTTGCTCAAGGTACAGGGCAAATGAGCCAAGAAGCTCGCTTAAATTCTCAAGAAGCCGCAAAACAAATTAAAAAACAAAGCAACCAAAATCAAAATAACCAATAATTGATGGCCAGAATCTGTTAGCCGTAAGGCTAACAGATTTTCTTTTTGTAAGCGTTCAGACTAAAAAGTGTATTGAATTATTAATCTAAATTGAGTAAACTATGATTGTTATTTTTATTTATAAAAAAACCTGGAAAGTTCACATTTTAGAACTAAGTCATTTTAGGGTGTCTCAGTTAACTTACAGTATGTCTATAAATTAAGTTGGCTTTTCAATATTGAAAAGGCTATCTTAATAAACTATAATATTAATATAAGAGTATAACCTAGTACAGAATCGAGTTGAAGTAGAAATGAACTTTGAAGATAAGTTATTACAAATAATAAAATATGAACGTCGAACATTTTATATAACCATCTGTTTTATGATTATCTTAATACCATTTATAGTTTGGTTTTTTGGAGTAGAAAAAAACATCAATTTTTACTTCAGCATTTTAGCGATCCTATTAGTATATTTAGTGCTAGGTGTAATTGCTTATAAAAAATTAAAAATTATCATTAAACTTAAATGGTCGTTGAAAAACTATGTAGAAAACGCTCATGAAGTTCAAGCCTTTTTAAAAAATCGTAGAGCTTCCTTAAAATCACTACAGGGCGAACTTAATTTATATCATTTATATGATGAAGCATTAAAACTTCTGAGTGAAATCTTAATTAAAAAATACGCATAAAAGGGTTATCTTGATGATAGCCCTTTTTTAGTTTATTCAAATGAAAATAGCGCATATATTTAGTATATAAATATAAATAAGATTAACGAGGGATTTTATGATTAGAATTATTAGTATTAAGAATGATTTTGCTAATAGAATACTAATAAAGATGGCAACTGATTTACATAACTTAAAGAAAGATCTTAATATAATCTATAATAAAGCTGATGATGATTGGGATAGGGAGGTAAATTGTCAAGACTTAATTATTCTGATTAAAGGGTGTAACCAAGGATATATTCCAGGTACAGTTACCATGTTTAAAGTAAGTAAAGAAAATAACTGTAAGCATGGTAATGTATATGTGATTCAGATTGAAGTAAGTGATGAAACAAAACTTCAAAAAGAACTCCATGATATTGCGTTAGATGTTTTTCACATCATTAAGAAAATCATAGAAGATTATGAGTTACTTCATAATCACTAAAACTCATTAATATCTAAGTTATGATAGTGTATAATTATAAGTAGTATTTTTGTATAAAAGGGTGGTAATATGTGTTAGATAAGTTTTAAAAAAGAGGGATTACAGGCAAATACTCTTCCGTATTACTTTCTCTTTTTATGTTAATACATGATTTAGAGAAAAGGATTTCCATTATACTACTTACTTAAATCGTTTTTAACTTGGTATTTCTTAATAAACAATACATCAATAGACTTAAAAGATACAAATAAGAAGGATAAAACCTAATATAATTGATAGGTAAACATACCATCGATAATATCCATAGCAACAACGCCTTACTGGAAAACCATAGTAACAACGAAAGCGGCGGTAATAAAGATATTTTAATATCATCCAAGGAAACATAATCTCACCCCTTTTCAGTATATCAAAATAGGAGGAATTATGATAAATACAAAATCACTAGAAAGTGTCCATAAAAAAACTTTTTTTGGTTTACGAAATGTTGATCATCTTTACAATTTAAACAGAATCCCAAATACCATCATTAGTAAATTTGGATATGAAAAAGAAAAGATATTACCAACTGACGTTTTTTTAGGTAGTAACAAAACTTACAATAAAATTATCCTCTTTGTGCTTGATGCATTTGGTTATAACCAATACGAGCGCTTAAAAGACCACCACCCTTTCTTCAAATGGGTTACCGGTAGTGGGGTTGTAAGCAAATTAACTACCCAGTTTCCTTCCACTACTACCAATAATATCACTACTTTACAAGCGGGATTACCAGTAAGTGAAACAGGTATTTATGAATGGTACATATATGAACCAATCATCGATGCGGTATATAATCCTTTGACATATCGCTATGCTTATACTAAAGATGAGGTAAAAGAAAACTATGATCAATTATTACCATTTACAACAATCTATGAAAAACTACCTGTAAAAAGTTATATCTTTCAGTTAAATCGTTTTTGTGAATCTCCATATTCATTCTGGATGAGAAAAGGTAGTGAAGTTATTAGTTATACTAGTTATCAGGAAGGATTAGAAAGACTAGTTGATGTTGTAAATAAGGATGAGAGAAGTTATTGTTACTTTTATATCGGCGATTTTGATGATGCTTGTCATGATTTTGGCCCAGATTCTTATGAAGCGCATAAGTGTATTACAGATATCTTTAATGCGCTAGATAAAGCAATTAAAAAGATAAAAGATAATCAAGAAGTATTAATTATGATAACTGCTGATCATGGACAAGTACCAATTGATCCCACAAAAACCATTTATATAAATACTAAATTCCCAGAAATCTTACAATATGTTAAACGCAATAAAATTGGTGAATACTTAGCTCCATGTGGTTCTTGTAGGGATTTATTTTTACATGTTTATCCAGAACGTCTAGATTTTGTCATTAGTTTTCTAAAAGATAAACTTCAAGATAAAGCTGAAGTTTATCCTACTACTGAACTATTAAATGCTGGTCTTTTTGGGGATAATCCTTCCCAAAGGTTACTAGAAAGACTAGGTAATATTGTCATCTTACCCAATGATAACTTAACTGTTTTTTGGTATGAAGAAAGTAAATTTCAGGTTAAACACTTAGGTATGCATGGCGGTCTAACCAGCACGGAAATGGAAGTACCCTTATTGGTGTTACCATAAGAAAAACCCCTCTTATGAGGGGTCTAACTCTGACATAATTACTCGTTTTTTCTTCCAACGACCTGAGAAGTAATATGTTTGCCCAAAAACAAGCGTTATTACATAACTGATCGCGATTGCTAGCCATACACCGTCTGGACCTAAGGGGGTAGCAAGTATTTTGGCTAGAGGAACTCGTACTACCCATAAGGCAGCGAGTGTAAAAATTAATGGTGGTACGGAATCACCAGCACCGCGGAGGATACCATTGGTGATAAACATTATTCCAAATGGTATATAGGTAAAGCCTACAATCCGTAAATAACGGGAACCAATTCGAATGACTTCGGGATCTTTATTGAAAAGACTGATAATAACCTCGGGGAATATATAAGCAACTAAAGTAATTAAACTAGTAATACCTACGACTAGAATAACACCCCATTTATATCCGTCTTTCACTTTATCGTATTTTTGGGCACCGAAACATTGTCCTGTATAAGCTGATACTGCAAGGGATAATGATTGAGCAGGTAAATGGGCGAACTGGTCAATTCGACTAGCTACGCCGAAAGCATTAATGACATCACTGCTATCAAAGTTATTAATGATGGAAACAAGTACCATCATACCTAAAGAAACGAGGGATTGTTGGATACCCGTTGGTAAACCGATTTTCACCATTTTAATGGTAAGTTCTTTATGATAACGATAATCACTTAACTTATGACTAATCAAGTGAAGTTTACGGTTAAGATAGATGACGGAAAGGATAAAGGAAATAGCTTGAGATATCAAAGTTGCGACAGAGGCGCCTTTTATACCCATCTTTGGGATAATTCCCCAACCAACAATAAAGAGGGGATCTAACACAATGTTTAATATACTCGCGATTGCTAGGAAGATTAACGGGGTTTTGGAATCACCTAATCCTCGTAATATGGCACTGAAAAGATTATAACCAAACATGAAGATAAGACCATAGAAGTAAATATTAAGATAATCTAAAGCATATTGCATGTTTTCGGGTTTTATTTTCATTAATAAGAGTATATCTTTACTAAAGATTATGCCAATAATTGTCATGATAATAGCGCTAATACCTAAAACTAAGATGGAGTTGTGGATGGTTTTATGTACCATTTCTTGATTGTTAGCGCCTGTGTACTGACTAACTAATACGCTTGTACCCATGGTAAAACCCATAATAAGGGCAACTAAAATGAACACTAAGGGTACGATGTTTGCCATAGCTCCTAATGAATCTTTACCAACGAAGCGACCCACCCAAAATGTGTCCGCAACGCTATAAAAGGCTTGAAGTAAGTTACCTAGTAATAATGGTACTGAAAACTTCACAAGATTCAATAAGACGCTTCCTTCGGTTAAATCGTACTTATTTTTCACGCATGATGCTCCTTTTCTTTTTATGATAGGTTTATTATAAAATAAGATATGCAGATGTTCAAGAAAATAGTTTTAGATATCACCATTACCACTTTCATATACATATTTTATAAGATATATACAAGCAATACAACTATATATACGACTCATTAATAAATGACGATAAGCAAGTTCTAGTTTGGGATCTTTTTCTTCTTTATTTTGATATTCTTCATAAGTTATGAGTGCTGTTTTCAAATCAATGAAATTTGATATTGTTTCAAGATAGACAGCGAAGCGATTATATAGTTTTTGCTTATCATTGTCGTTATTGTTTGGGAAGAGTAGTTTTTGGATAATGAGAAAAGATGCGAAAAAACTTAGGATATCACTTAAATCATCGAGATTGATGTTTTTCATAATAACACTCTTCTCTAACTTATCTAATATAAAATATTAGTTTATGAAGGAAAAAATTAAACAGAAAACGCATTTATCTTGGAAATTTGACCCATATCATATTTATTTTATTAGGGTAATATGCTATAATAAGTTGTAGTTAAAATAAAAAAAAGAAAGGAATGGTAAGATGAAAGCATTTGTTGATAAAAACACTTGCATCGGCTGTGAACTTTGCCCATCTTTATGCCCAGATATTTTCTATATGAGTTCTGAAGGTTATGCGGTAGCAAAGGACATTGAAATTCCTGAAGATTTAATTGAAAGTGCTCAATCAGCGGCAGAAAGTTGTCCAACTGGTTCAATCACTGTAGATGAAATGTAAAGTAGCTTCTAGCTACTTTTTTTATTAGTGATAAATAAATTCTAAATAATCTCTTAAAAGATATTGGTAAATAATGGCAAATATTGTAAAATATGTTTATGCACTATTTTGAGGAGAGAGATTAAGTTGATACAGCGGAAGAAAAGTATTAGGCGAAGTATTAATCTATCTTTGATTTTAATGGTGGTATTATTGGTTTTATCTGTATGTTGTTATATTAGGTTTAATAATGAGCGTAAGAATTTAGATAATACCACAAAGGAATTTAATAAATTACTACAATCATCTAATCAATTGACTTATACGGTTTTTGAATTAGAGCGATTGATGAGTTTATACATAAGAGATCATAATGAAGATTATTATACAGAGTATTTGGGAGAGTACTATAAGTTCAAACAAAACACATTTTTAACTGATACTTTACTTTATAATCATGAGTTTCATGATGATGCCAAAACTATCTACAACATGATAGAATCATTACAGAAAAATCATGAAGAAGGGAAAATAGGCACACATGAACCGATTATCGTAAAAATTGATACTTTTATCAATCGCATTACAGAGTATCAATTATCATTGGAAAAAGCATTAAATCATAAAGTTAAATACCATCAACAACTTACTTTTCTTGCTACTTCAACTACTATTTGCTACGGATTGTATTTTATTATGAAACTATACTTTGTGGTTGTTAAACCAATCTTCGAGAATCAAAAAATCTTAAAAGCTATTAATGCTGGACAAGAAGATTTGCGTTTAAGATACAAATACAATAACGACATTGCTGAATTATTTCATAGTTTAAATAAATATATTGATATTTCACAAAACAGTATAAAACTAATTGAAGATCAATATAATCGTATTAAAGTTTATTCAGATTTTGGTGAGATTAATTTTATTGAATATGATTTTCATGAGGAACTTATTAAAATTACATTTTGCGATAAATTAGTTAAACGCTGTGGCTATGATAGTAGTCGTAAGACTTTCACAATTGAAGAATTTAAAGCGCTGATTCATCCTGATGATCTCCCCATTTTCCAACAAACAATTGATGCCATTCGCTTGCATGAAGATAAGGAATATCGGGTAGATATGCGCTTAAAATATCCTAATTGTGAAGAGTACATGCATATTTCTACTATTGGTCAAATTTATTATGAAAATAATTCGACCTTTATGGGTGTTCAATTAGATATCACATATTTGAAAGAAATACAAATGAAACTTGCGGAACAAGAGGAAATGTATCGTCTTATTATTGAAAACACATCGGATTTAATCGGGAAGATTAGTCCTGATGGTAAACTTCTCTTTGCGAGTAAAGCATATATTGAAACATTTAGAGGTGTTAAAACATATATCGACGAATATGATTATTTAGTTAAAGTGATGAATAAAGATTGGTTTAAAAATATTTTTAAACCCCCTTATTCTACTCGTGAAGAGATTTTGGTGGAAACCGCGCATGGCGACCGCTGGATTTCTTGGCATAATGATGCAGTGTTAAATGAAAATAATGAAGTGGAATATATAATTACTGTTTGTCATGATATTACGGAAATTAAACGCATGTATGATAAGTTAAAGTATGATTCAGAGCATGATTATTTAACTGGTCTATTAAACAGACGTGGTTTATATGCCAAACTCGATGAATTTCATTCATATGAAAGTCTCGCTGCCTTTTTTATCGATTTAAATAATTTCAAAAACATCAATGATTTATATGGACATGAAGTTGGTGATAAGATTATTACCTTGATCGCCCAAAATTTAGCGAGTTTTCCCGATGGTAATCTCATCATCTCTCGCTTATCTGGTGATGAATTTGTTGTTTTAGTACCAGATTATGATAAGAACGGTTTGCTTGATAAGGTAAAGACATATTTAGATAAACATATGAATATTAACTATCAAATTGATGGTATTGATATTTTCATTTCAACTTCAATTGGCTATGCTTTATATCCTGAAGATACTTTAGATTTCGAAATGTTAATATCATTTGCGGATATCGCAATGTATGAATGTAAAGTAAACCACCTAAATGAATGCTTAAAATTCAATCCCCTTATGTATGAAATCGTCACCAAACGAGTTAAAATTGCGAATGACTTAAAACAAGCGATAGATAATGATAAATTTATTATATACTTCCAAGAAATTGTAAATATTAATACTAATAAAGTAGAATTTATTGAAGCATTAGTACGATGGGAATCAGATAATGGGATAATCTTGCCTAAAGATTTCATCCAAATAGCCGAAGAAACAGGGTTCATGTTAGTATTAGATAATTTAGTAATTGATAAAGCCTTAAAGCAATTTACTGAGATTCGTAAAGAACCACAATATTATGACACTAAACTATCTCTTAATATCAGTAGATTGAATTTACTAAATAGTAACTTTCCTACGAATCTTTATCACCATGCTATAAAATACAATATTAATCCACAAGACATCATTATAGAAATAAATGAAAATACCTTCATGAATAATATTGAATATTCAGGATATCAAATTAATCGGTTAAGAGAATATGGCTTTAAGATAGCGATTGATGATTTTGGCAGAGAGTATTCATCGTTATCAATTCTAAATCGCCTTACTTTCGATATCATCAAAATCGATCGCCTATTCATTGATCATTTAGATTCGCAATTAAGTGTTGAAATCATCAATATGGTTAATCGTATCGCTACGGTATATAACCATGATGTCATCATCGAAGGAGTAGAGACTAAGGAACAAGTGGAGCATTTAAAAGAGTTAGGTTGTTACTTGATGCAGGGTTATTACTTCTCTTTACCCCACCAAATAATTGCTAATAATAAACCTCCTATCAATTAAGTTACATGATAGGAGGTTAATTTTATCAGATGCTTCTTCTTAGTGAACTATTTATATTTAACTGATACAATATCTTACAACTATCTTTTTAGATACTAATGAAATCTAAGTCATAGGGTTCACTTTTAAAAAGTTCTACAAACGATTATGTGCAATAAATCACATAAAAACTTTGATGACTCCCAATTATTTCTAAAAATGTATTATAATAGACATGTATTACTTAGATTGTAGGAATATAAATAAATAATTGTTATGATGTTAAAACATACTAAAGTAAGTATTAAGATGATTAGGAGGGAGTAAGATGATCTATGAAAAGGGCGAAGTCGTGTCAGCCACAAAATGCGATATTAATGCTAATTTATCGTTAATTGGGGCTGTGGAGTTGATTCAAGACAATATTTGCTTCTATTTTGGTGACATGCATATCGATCAAATCACCATGAAGAATCAATATAATGCGATCTGGATGTATACGAAAAATAAAATTAGATTGAAGCAGGATTTAACTTGGAACGATAAGTTTTTGATTAGATGTTTTATTTCCCAGATTACTCCAGTTAGATTAGTCGTTGATACCGCCTTTGTAAAAGATGAAAACATTGCTTTGTATTCAAAGGTAGAGTTATGTTTATATGATTTAGAAAAACAAAAATTAAAGCGGATTATGCCAGATATTCTTGGACCATATTTTATTTGTCAAGCATCACAAGAAGAATATACCTACGATAAATTATTTTTTAATCTTTCGGAATTTTCACTAGTTGATGAAGTTAAGGTTAAAGCAGGAAGTATTGATTATTGTGTGCATACCAATAATATTGAGTATTTACGCTTTATTTTGAATACACTTGAAGTAAAGACATTAAAAGAACGAAGATTCAAGGAAGTAGAAATTCATTACCTTTCTCAAACTAAAGAACATGATTTAATACAGATATATCAAAATCAAAATGATAATACCCATGATTTTTTAATTAAACATGAAAACAAAGACATAATTAAATGTCGTATGTTGACAGAAGAAAAAGGAAACTTTATATGTAAGTGATAGAAATACTAGACGATATTTAAAGTCACAAAGAAGTATTGCCATTATGATACTATAACCTCACAAAACTAACCACAATGTAAGTAAAACAGGAAGATTTGATGGAAAGAATAATAGTAATTGTTGGAAAATTGAAAGATTATGCTTTCTATTGAAATGACAAGTTATAGTTATATTTAGAAAAGTGCAGATAGTTTTTTAAAAAACTGCACTTTTTTTAATAAATGTAAATTTATTTAACTTTTTAAAAATGAATGTTATAATGAAAACAACAAACAAGTCATTTAATTAAAAGGAGATGAAGGGATGTTTAAATTTATTAAGCGCTTGTTTCTTTTTCTCATTCTTGTTATTATTATCGTCCCTACCGTTATAATTGTATTTGCGTTAATGGATGATGCTAATTCTCCTAATTATCTAAATAAGGAAGAAGTTGCTGAATATCAAGATGTAGAAAAAGTTTTACTTGCGGATTTAGATCGTGCTGTTTTTGCTTTTATTTCTGGGGATCGCAAGATAAAGTTTCATGAAGTAGAAGTTAATAAAACAATATACGGGTATTTTGAAGGATTCGACAAAGAAGCAGTTAATCGTATCGGTAAAGAAATCAATAACTTTTATGTCGAGGGCATTTGGGTGGATGTTGAAACAGATCACTTGATTCTATACACTAAATTGGCTTATTCTCGCATAAGAACGACTATTACAGCTAAAGTAGAAGTCAAAACTGATGAAGATGAAATAATCTTAACATTATCGCAATTTAAAATTGGTAAACTTCCTATTCCTAAGTTCGTGTTCTCTAAATTACTAGAACAGTTTACCATAGAATTAGAAGAAGGAAAAATTGACTCTAAAACAGTGCAATTTAGAATCAAAAAAGAAGTTATTCAAAGAGAATTAGAAAAAGCAATGGATAATAAACTAATTCGTTTTAAAGACTTAGTTCTAGGTGCTGACGAAATTAGTATTTATTATGATTTAAATACTGCGGTAAGTCCTGAAGCACAGACCTTCTTAGAAGCGATAGATGAACTCAAACAAGTCGTTGAAGATGATACATTAGTAAGTAATATCGAACATAAATTAAATGAATTAGATATTCCACCACAAGATCAAGAAAAAGTTGATGAGTTCCTTGAAAACTTACATATGGTTAATGATTTAATTAAAGATAAACTTGAAAATCCAGCTAATGTAACAGAAGAAGAATTAGATTTATTCCTCGCATTACAAGAAAGTTTTGATGCGATACCGAATCTACAAGAGGTGATTATCGAAGCAGTTGAAAACTCATTCGATGAAGACCTTCTTTATGATTTAAATCAAATTCTAAGCGAATTTGGCTTTGGCAGCATTGCGGAATTAATTTTTGGTAATTAAGGTCCTATTTTAAATAGGACCTTTTATTTTGTTTACTTAACATTATTAAACATGCTATAATGTAAGTAACATTAGAGAGGGGGGGCATCAGGTGTTTGATTACTTCAAAAACCTAACCACGGAACAGTCCATATATTTTTATGTAGCTTTGTTTTTTTCTGTTATCTTTATTCTTCAAACTGTTTTTACATTTCTTGATTTAGGCGATAGCATCGATATTGACGCTGATTTTGATAGTGAAGTGGATATCAGTTTAGGTGACAGTATTGGCTTACCATTCCAGTTATTCACCATCCGCGGAATTATTGGCTTTTTCTTAGTTTTTGGTTGGAGTGGATTCTTATTAAGCAAAAATAATGTTCATCCCATCTTAACCTTTATACTTGCGTTTGTTTTCGGTGCGATAACACTAGTTTTAGTAGCACTCATATATAGTCTAGCTTTAAAGTTAGAAACGGATGGAACCACAAGATTAAAAAATGCGATCGGTAAGGAAGCAGAAGTGTATTTACCTATACCAGCGAACAATACTGGATATGGGAAAATCCACGTCGTGATTAGTGGAGCATTAAGAGAAGTGGACGCGATTACTTATGGTGAAGCCCTAACTACTGGTGAAGTAGTAAGGGTGGTGCAAGTTCTTAATGATAAAGTTGTAGTGGAAAAAATAAAGAATAGTGAAGGAGAGAAGTAGTATGTTTTTGACAAGTTCTTTTGTCCCGATTATTTTGATAATTGCGGTGTTTGTAGTCCTATTATTAATCTTTATCATTAGTCGTTTTCGGATTTGTCCATCTGATAAGATACTAGTTATTTATGGTAGAACCCGAAAAACGGAATCTGGAGAAACAATGAGTAGTAAATGTATTCATGGTGGTTGGGCGTTTGTATGGCCAATTGTTCAAAAATATCAGTATATGGATCTAACCCCCATGTCTATTGAAGTTAACTTAACAAGTGCATTATCACGTCAAAATATTCGAATTGATGTGCCAAGTAGATTTACTGTTGGGATTTCCACAGAACCTGGAGTTATGCAAAATGCGGCAGAACGTTTGTTAGGGTTAAGTCATAATGAAATTAAAGCACTTGCTAGTGATATGCTCTTCGGTCAATTACGTTTAGTAGTTGCGACGATGGATATTGAAGAAATTAACGCTGACCGTGATAAATTCTTAGCTAATATTCAAAAGAACGTGGAACAAGAATTAAAGAAAATCGGTTTAAAACTCATCAACGTAAACGTAACCGATATTAAAGATGAGTCTGGTTATATTGAAGCATTAGGTAAAGAAGCAGCAGCGAAAGCGATAAATGATGCCCGTAAATCTGTGGCGGAAAAGAACCGTGATGGTTCAATTGGTGAAGCTAATGCGAAACAAGAAGAACGGATTAAAGTAGCACAAGCTAATGCAGCAGCAGTTCAAGGGGAAAACGATGCCAAGATTCTTATTGCGAATTCAGAAGCTAATCGTCGGGAAAAAGAAGCGATTGCAGAAAAAATTGCTGTTACAGCTGAAAATGTTCAACGCGCTAAGGCTTTACAAGAATCTTACCTAGCGGAAGAAGAAGCTGAACAAGCACGGGCTAGACGTGAACGGGCAACATTAGAAGCTGATACCTTAGTTAAAGCTGACATTGAAAAACAAAAAGTGGAAATTGAAGCTGAAGCCGAAGCAGAGCGGATTCGTCGGCAAGCTAAAGGGGAAGCTGATGCGATTCTTTATAAGATGCAAGCACAAGCTGATGGTATTTATGCGATCTTGACAAAACAAGCACAAGGTTTCGCTGAACTCGTTCAAGCTGCTGGTGGCGATCCACAATCCGCTATCACGATGATGATTACTGATAAGTTACCTGAACTTGTTAAAGCACAAGTTGAAGCGATTAAGGGTATTAAGATCGATAAAGTTACTGTATGGGATTCATTAGGAAAAGAAGGGGACGGCGTACCTAGTACCGCTAAATTCATTTCTGGTATGTTAAAGTCACTCCCACCATTTGAAGACATCTTTAAGATGGCTGGTATGGACCTTCCTGGGTTCTTTAAAAGTAAAGCGGAAAAAACAGAAACTGAACAAACACATGAATAATCAATTAAACTAATAGGGATGGTTAACATCCCTATTATTGTTTTTATATATACCATTTCTTGAATAATCATGTTAATTGTCATACAATAGACTTAGTAGGAAAGGTTGTGGTTGTCATGTTAATCCAACTATCCATTGAAAACTATCGCTCCATTAAAGACCCCATTACTATATCGATGCTTGCAAGTTTAGATCCTTTACATCAAATTTATGTAAGAAAAAGTGCTAACTTAGCGCTACTTCCTACATCGCTTATTATCGGTACGAATGGAGCGGGGAAATCGAATGTTTTTAAAGCGGTAAAGTATCTCCAAGCATTACTTAAAGGAGATATAAAAGAAGTTAAAGTATTCCCGCATTTTTCAAGTAAAGCAGATGAACCAACCCGTATCGATCTTCAATTTACCCTAGCTAACAAACGCTATATGTATGGTGTAGATTTAGGGAAAAATGAGGTTAAGAGTGAGTATTTATATGTTGTTGAGCAAAATAAAGAGAAAATCCTTTATCTAAAAGATGGTAATAATTATCAGTATGATGAGTCTCTAAATGTGACATTTAAGCAAGTATTAGATAAAATAGGTCAAGAAAAACTTCTACTTCCACTTCTTGTTAATTATGATGATAATGAGATTATCAAAAAAGTATATAAATATCTTACAGAAAACGTCATCGTTATCATGTCCGAAACAGAAGATGAAGTTGAGATTTATAATGAAGCTTTACAGGATTTTAAACAAATGGGTGTAGAAGCGGAAATAAATTATTATCTTGATGATATCGAAATCGGTATTAATGCCTTCGTAAAAAAAGATGATGATGTATATGTTAGATACTACAATGGGGAAATCAGTATTAATGAAGAATCGAGGGGTGTTAAGAAAATCTTCACTTTATTAGTATTAATTAATAAAGTATTAAAGGAAGGAAAAGTACTCCTTTTTGATGAGTTTGAAAAGCATATGCACCAAGCTTTTATCAAATATTTTATCAACTTATTTAATGACCCATTAATTAATACTAATAATGCACAGTTACTCTTTTCTGCGCATAATACCACGTTACTAGACCTTAGAGTCTTCCGCCGCGACCAAATCTGGCTAATGGATAAGAATTTAAAAACGATGGCCACCGTATGTTACTCATTGTATGAAATCGAAGATGTTTTAGAAAATGAAAACATAGAATTAGGCTATCTATTGGGTAAATATGGAGCAACTTATGAGTTTAAGCACGGTGGGGTAGTGAAAAATGATGAAGAATCGAACTAGTCTCTATAACCGTGAAACTAAGAAAAGGCGGAAGAATATCCATTACATCGATAAGGAAGCGAAGGATATCATATTAGGGTTTCGCAAGAACATTGCCCGCATACGGGAACAATATAAAATTGTCGATTATCTAATGAGTAAACAAGAATATGAAGCGGCTAATGATATCTTGCGGTTTCAAATTGTTTATGTCATGAGTGCTTTAGATTTCTTTATGCACGAGATTTTGGTGTATTGTTTTATTAAAATATTTAATAATGAGTTACCAAAAACAGAAAAGTATTATGAATATCGTGTACCTTTAAGACTCATTGAACAAGCATTATATGACCAAGAAAATTTCGAGTTTTATCTAACAAATGCCTTAATTGATATAAATAGTAATCTTACCTTTATGGCTCCTAATCGCCTAAAAGAACTCCTTAATATCATCACACCTGAGGATGATTTTGCATTAGCGGAAGAAAATTTGAAAAAGAAAGGGATCATCAAACCAGGAGTTAGATTAATTCGCTTACTCGATGAAATATATGACCGCCGGAATAAAATCGCGCATCAAACTGATATCAATCATGGTAGTGATGAGCCAAACATCATCACTAAACAAGATGTAGAGTATTATGTAGATGTAATTGCGCATTTTGTGGAAGAACTGTTTACTATTATTATCAAACAGACGAAAAAAGGATCTTAAGTGTACAACTTAAAATCCTTATTCTTTATTAACAAGTTTCATATATGCTTCATAAATGTCAGGCGCTTTTTTATTGATTTTAGTGACTAAGAAGGTTTCCTTATCAACAGAAATTAAAGTAATATGCCCTTTTGCTTTCAATTCACCAGTGTCATTATAGACAGTTTGTTCGTAGGTCGTTTTAACGGCATTAAAATCAATTACTCTTGTTTCTACAAATATCTTTTCGCCATAATGACAAGGACGATAATACTCAATATGGACTTCACGGATAGGAAAGAGTAATCCGCGGTTTTCTAACTCCAGATAATCAAAACCTAAGTCTTTAATAAAATGAGCCCGTGCCACTTCAAACCAAACCAAATAATTGGCGTGATAGACAACTCCCATTTGGTCCGTTTCACTGTAGCGAACCTCAATCTCCGTTCTAGAAACCATGCTTACACCTCTTCTTTTTATTTATCATATTATTATTTTGAAATCATCTATCTTATTAGATATAATTTTAAATATAATTATTGATATTTAATTTATAGATAGGGGAATAACATGAAACTTGTCTTTAAGGTTATTTTATTACTAATATGGATGAGTGTGATCTTTTACTTCTCTCATCAGAGTGGAGAACAAAGTAGTGAAACAAGTCTTCTTGTGTTAAAACTGTTTAATTTCTTTCATGTTGATATTGATTCTTCCTTAGGCGCATTTTTGCATCTAATGATAAGAAAACTAGCGCATTTTAGCGAGTATTTTATTTTAAGTTTACTCTTTTATAACATCATAAGACCTTATACTAAACATAAATATTTATACTCGATTATCTTCACTTGTTTCTATGCCATTACTGATGAGATACATCAATATTATATTCCTAATCGAGTAGCTTCTTTCCTCGACGTGTTAATTGATACTTGCGGTGCTAGTCTCGCAATGTTTTTTTTGTATCTTATAAATAAACTGAAACCTAAAGTAACTTCGCCATATCAAGGGGAAGACTGCATTCAATCACAAAAGGTTCCATCGTAACGGGATGTAATAAGCCTAATTTGTAAGCGTGTAAAGCTTGTCGTGCGATTAATGGTGATGAACCGCCATATAACGTATCGCCTAAAATTGGATGATTAAGTGAAGAGAGATGGACACGTATTTGGTGGGTTCGCCCTGTTTCTAGTTCTAACTCTACTAAACTATAATCTTTATATTCATTAAGGACTTGATATTTTGTAATAGCTTCCTGTCCTGTTTTGGAAATAACCATCCGGTCAGGTAAATGTCTATGCCGACCGATTTTTTTATTTATAATACCCTTTTTTTCGGGTAAATGGCCATGAATTAAAGCTAAATAATAGCGTTTAATAATCTTATGTTCAAGTAAAACATTATATAAGTTATGGGTAAAATAGTTTTTTACGAACACGATTAATCCCGTTGTATCTCTATCTAAACGATGAATATAACGAATGCGATGTTTTTTATTAGTTTTTTGATAATAATTACTTACCCGATTTACCAAGGTTCCTAAGCCCATTTTAGTATCAGGGTGAATCTCTAATTGTGGTGGTTTATTGACAACGAGAATAAAGTCGTCTTCATAAGCGATATCAATGGGTTTATCTTCAGGTAGAAAGTCGATATCTTCATCAGTAAAGATGGGGAGTTTTAGTTCATCGTGTTCTTGTAATGATACAGAAAAATCTTGTTTTACATTTATTCCATTAAGATAAACATCTTTACTCATTCTTAATTGATGGATGAGTTTTTTTGAACAGTGATAATATTTAAGTAGATCTAAGATTGTTTGGTTATGAAAATCTTGAGGAATGGTTAATACTAAATAATGTGCTTCTTTTCGATAATCCATAGTACCACCTAGATTATTTGACATTTACATATCTTTAGTTTACCATATGAAGTAAGGATAATAAATGCGAGGTGCGAAAATTATGAAATTCTTTTTTCAATCATCCATCGAATGGCCCGAAATTGATGTTCAAAAAGTCTTTAATTTTATAATCACTTATGGACTAAGAATTATTTATGCATTAATCATCCTTTTTGTTGGTAGAAAACTAATCAAATGGTTGATTAAACGCATCAATAAACATTTAGATAAGTCCCATGTTGATACTTCTCTTAAGACATTTTTAGCACCATTAATCAACATAACACTTAACATCCTGTTAGTTCTATCACTAATTGGGATGTTTGGGATTGAAGTTACCAGTTTTGTGGCGATTTTAGGCGCTATAAGTTTATCAGTAGGTTTAGCTTTTCAAGGTAGTTTGGCTAATTTTGCGGGTGGGGTGTTGATTCTTGTCTTAAAACCTTTCCGTGTAGGTGATTTCATTGAAACTAGTGCATATAGTGGAACTGTCAAAGAAATTCGTATTTTCTATACAATATTAACTACAGTGGATAATCGAAAAGTAATAATCCCTAATGCGAATCTATCAAATGCGAGTTTAATCAACCATTCCTCCTATCCTTATCGAAGATTAGAAATGAAGTTTTCCTTTACGATGGATAATAATATCAATAAAGTCAAATCAGTGATTGAACAAATTATTAATGAACAAGATTTTGTGTTAAAAGAACCAGCACCTTCTATCTTCTTTAGTGATATGAATCAAAAGAAAATTAATATCAGTGTTTATGTATGGGTTAATAATCAGGATATGTTGAAAGTGCAGGATGAGTTAATGTTTAAATTTAAAGAGGCTTTCGATAGGGAAGGATTAATCTTAGCGTAATATCCAATATAAAAAGGGACTTCACAGTCCCTTTAGTTATTTTCTAAGAATTCATAAATAATATCGAGAGTTTCTTCGCAAACTTGACCAGTTAGTGCAGTTTTTTCATCACTAAACTTCGCACATTCGGTTTTGGTGTCTTCAATCACTTTCGTACATAAACTCGTAAAATCCTTTAGATAAGGTGAGTTATTGATAAATGCTTGAGCCAAAAAAATCGTATAATTACTACATTCATTCAAAAGTCTTATTAACTGACCTCTTTGGCGTAGATCTAAGGAAGAGAGACTAAAATCAATACATTCTAAACATATTTGATTTAAATCATGCAGATAATCAATACAGTCTTGATGTAGGGCGTTTTCTACTACCATTTTTTAACCTCCTTGTCTTTATTATTATGAGTAGAACAAGGAGGATTAATACTAGAGTGATATCAATCAACTTGGAGAATATAGAGCTTTAGGTAATGAGATTCATCATAGCCAAAAAGAATGGGATGATCTTTATCTTGCGTGCGATATTCGATTACTCTAATGGTTTTCTTCGCATCAAGAGCGGCTTCTTCTAACATTTGGCGGAATAAATCAGGAGTCATATAATAGGAACAAGATGCTGTAACTAAGATGCCCCCAGGTTTAACTATCTTCATAGCGCGTAAATTGATTTCTTTATAGCCACGATAAGCATTTTCTAATTTTTTGGCTGACTTCGTAAATGCTGGTGGGTCAAGGATTACCATATCATATTGTTTCTTTTGATCTGCATAAGTTTTTAGTAAATCAAAGGCATTTGCACAGATGAAGTTAATTTTATCGCTAACTTGATTTAATGCGGCATTCTTTTTCGCAAGTTCTATAGCTTCTTCAGAGATATCGACTGCATCAACATGTTTAGCGCTATGACAGGCAGCATGTAACGCAAAACCACCTGTATGCGTGAAACAATCAAGTACGGTTTTATCTTTCACAAATGGCGTAATCGCATGGTGGTTGGCTTTTTGGTCAAGGAAACTTCCCGTTTTTTGCCCCTCAGCGATATCAACATAGAATTTAACCCCGTACTCATCAACGATAGTTAGAGGATCAAATTCATTATAAAGATAGCCTTTTTGTTCAGGAAGTCCCTCAAGTAAGCGTACCGAGTTATCGTTACGCTCATAAACACCTTTAGGTTTTACAATTTCTACTAACAATTTCACGATTAAGTCTTTATATTGATCAATTCCTAAAGTTAGGGTTTGAATAGATAAATAATCGTTAAATTTATCAACGATGAGTCCTGGTAATTCATCCGCTTCTCCAAAGATTAAACGATAACTTTCACCTGGCATAACAAGCTTACGGTACTCATAAGCTTTCTCGATGCGTCTTCTAAAGAAGGTTTCATCGATTTCTTCATTGATATTTCTAGTCATAATACGAACGATGATTTGCGATTTAGGATTAATATAACCTTTCCCAATGAATTTATTCTTATGATTATAAACCGTTACGATATCTCCAGGTTTAAAATCACCTTCGATATAATCAACTTCATTTTTGTATACCCACGGATGGTTGTTTTCAATCCGTTTTTTTATTCCACTTTTTAAGATTACTTTTGTCATGGTGTCTACCTCACATAGTTAGATTAATCAAACATATTATATACCCATACTGGTAATTTTATCAATGCATGGTATTTACCTCCTCGACAAATAATATATTTAACAAGGAGGGATGCCTAATGAAACCTGCCCAAAAGAAAGAAAAAGAACGCGTAGTTATTGATAATGATAATTATCAAGTAGAGATCGGTGAGGATATTAGTATCCCTGTGATTTCTGAAAATTATGTGGATATTCGTAAACCAAAGGAGAATGACATAAAAAACAAAACTAATGATGATAAGAAAAAATAAGAAATATAGGTGCCTATATTTCTTATTTTGTTTTTCCTTGACAATTAGGACAGATACCGAATAATTCCAATTTGTGTTTTAAAATTGTAAAGGATGTTAATTGTTCGATTTGTTTTTCAAACTCTGCAAAGGGACAGAAATCAATTTTTATCATTTTATGACATTTATCACACACTAAATAATGATGATGCTCATCGCGATTTAAGATATATGATGCTTTATTGCCATCTTTCATTAAGGGGATTTGGACGATGTTTTTATTTAAGAAGACTTCTAATGTCCGATAAACAGTTGAAAGATTAATGGAGTCTTCTTCATTTTGAATTAATCGATAGATTTCTTCAGCGGTTAAAGGTTTATCTGCTTTATCTAGTATATCAAGAATTAATAAGCGGCTCTTTGTTTGTTTAAGACCTTTTTTTAATAATATATCTTCCATCATTTCATCACCTAGATCTTAAAACTTTGAATAAATAAACAAAGACAAATATAATCCCATTAATCACAACAATCGTGGCTCCTGGTGGAGTATTGAGGATGATGGCAAGGAGAATTCCTAAAACAATGCTTATTATACTTATGATTAGGGAGTAAATAATGGTTTTCTTGAAACTTCGCGCTATTTGTAGACTAATAACGGTAGGGAAAATGATTAAACTAGAGATTAACATCGTTCCGACAACCCTTATTCCTAACACAACTGTAAGAGAAGTAAGTATTGAGAGAATATAGTTTAATCGTTTCGTCTTTAGTCCTAATACTTGGGCAAAGTCTTCATCGTAGGTTAAGGCGAAGAAGTCATGATAGAAATATAATACAGTAAGAATGACGATTATTGATAAGATTAATGATAAATAGACATCGACATTACTCACTAACAATATATCCCCAAATAAATAGTTGGATAAATTAACAGTAAAACCACTAGTGCTACTTGCGATGATATAACCAAGAGCGACAGAAAAAGAACTAACTAAGCCAATGGCCGCATCACCATGGACATCGGCTTTTTCATTTAGTTTTAATATTAAGAACGAAGAAAGGATTACTAAAGGAACGGATACATAAATGGGGGTTATACCTAGAAATAGTGCTAAGGCAATAGTACCAAAACTAACATGGGCTAGTCCATCGCCAATAAATGAGAATTTCCTTAGCACAAGAAAGATGCCTAATAGTGAAGAAGAGATTGCAACTAAGATACCAACGAAGATGGCTTTATGGATGAAACTTGAACTTAAGGCTTCGATTAAAGTTTCAAAAATATCATGCATGATGATGCTCCTCAATATCAAGATAGTTTTCTTTTAAACCGTAATAAAGAATCGTTCGGTTAATGTAGAGAATTTTATTATAACCCGATTCTTTATTACCAGTATCATGGGTGATATGTAGGATAGTTATGCCATCTTCTTGGTTTAAGCGATTTAAGAATTGATAGAACTCCTGTTTGAAGTGCGGGTCAAGAGCGCTAGTAGGTTCATCAAGTATGAGTAATTGCGGATTATTGACGATCGCTCGCGCCAGTAATACTCGTTGTTGTTCGCCACCAGAGAGTTCTCCTATGCGGCGATATCTTAGATGATATATACCAAGTTTTTTCAATACTTCTTCAATCCGTTTATGATCATTTGCGGTAAATAATTTAGGACGTTTGTGATTGCCTAATAAACCTAATGAGACAATTTCTTTAACACTTGCAGGAAACATTTTATCGTTATTGTTGTTTTTCTGAGGTAAATAACCAACTGTCTCTGCCTTAATAGTGATTGCGCCTTGATAGTCACTTATTAAGCCTAAAATAGCTTTAACAAGGGTGGTTTTACCTGCACCATTAGGTCCAATAATATTTACATAATCACCTTTATTAACAGTAAAACTCACATCTTTTACTACATAATCATGCCCATAAGCAATATTGAGATTTTCAACTTCAAGGATATTATTCATGGTAATTTAACCCCTTCTTTAAGTTTTCAATATTTTGATACATTAAATCTAGATATGTTACACCGCTTTCAAAATCCGCTTTCGTTATATAACCAGCACCATTTAGTGGTAAGAGTTTTGCGCCTGTTTCTTTGGCGATTATTTCTGCGACTTCAGGGTTAATTAGTTCCTCATAGAAGATGGTTCTATTTCCAGTGGTTTCAATTACTTTAACGAGGTTTTGAAGATTTTTGGTTGTTGGTAAAGTATCAGGAGAGAATCCTTTGTATGGTGATACATGCTCAACACCATACCTTTCAGCAAGATAACCAAATACAAAGTGGCCACCAAAGATAATCGTCTTATGTTCAATTTTAGTGAATAAATCTTGATAAGCTAAATCCAGTTTTACTAACTCTTGTTTATAATTAGATGCATTTTGATGATAGAAATCAGCATTATCGGGATCTATTTTAATAATGTTTTCTAAAATATTATCAACGATTTTTTGTGCCAGGATGGGATCTACCCAAATATGAGGATCAACATCATGATGATGTTTATGGTCATGGTCATCATCGTCTTCATGATGTAATTCAAGATTATCACTTACATTAACCACTAACACTTTGTCTTCATCTAGTACATCGATTAGTTTATCAGCCCAGACTTCAAGAAATGGACCTGTATAGATAAAGAGTTTACTTTTACGAATTGTTAAAATATCTTGTGGTTTTAATTGATAGGTGTGTGGTTCATTGCCTGGCGGGAGAATCATTTTAACACTTAGTTTATCTTGGGTGATTTGTCTTGTAAAATCGTATAAAGGAAAAATTGTGGTCGTAATGGTTACATTATAATTACTTCTAGTACTACAACCAGTGACTAAAAATAAACTTATAAACATTACCAAGATTATTATCAAGTTTTTTATTTTCATCATCTGACCACCTTTCTAATTACATTATGATTTACAACATTTTATATTATGCCTAATTTTAGATGCAAATGCAAATCATTTGCATCTAAAAATGTCAAAAGAAAAAGGTTGTAAGTTTAATTACAACCTTAATGAGCACGATTACCGACGTGTGTTCGTTCTTTGTGCTTTTCTTTGTTTGCGGCATTCTGGGCATCTAACTGGTTCGTTTTCAAAACCTTTTTCTTTGTAGAATGCTTGTTCGCCTTCGGTAAAGATGAAATCTTTGCCACAATCTTTACATTTGATTACTTTGTCAGCCATGGTTTCCCTCCTTCTAATTAGGAGTAATATTTAGTTCCCTTAGAAGAAGGGACTAATATTAGAGCCTAAGTGATTTCTTGAATATTGTAACACATTATAAATAATAACACAATAGTTTTTACTCAGAATAGTTACTATTTTATATTATTTCTATAAAATGATATTTTATGCATGATTTTAGATAATAAATTGATTTTTTTATAGGTGTTAGTATTGATATTTTTAGGAATGTAATGAGAGAAATGCTAGTGAATTAGAAGTTAATTTAATAAAAATGTCCTTTTTATAAGGACATAAATAGTTATATGTAATAGTAAAAAAATAATGAAATATACATAAGGTTAGTTTTATTAGAATCATGATTCGTATAGTAGAAGATATATTATTGTTTTAATGGATCTTGCACTTCAACATTTATGATTATATTGATGATAAAGGGTATTACCATAGGTTTCAATCCTTGTTTTAATGGATCTTGCACTTCAACTAGAGGGATTTCTGTAAAAAGAAAGTACTCACTATGGTTTCAATCCTTGTTTTAATGGATCTTGCACTTCAACGAATTGTACCAGTAGAAGAATACCCGTACACACTTACGTTTCAATCCTTGTTTTAATGGATCTTGCACTTCAACCGATATGACAATCATTTTATAATGAAAACTATACTAATGTTTCAATCCTTGTTTTAATGGATCTTGCACTTCAACGTATCTTTTTGATTGTTTGGGTCTTTACGATAACTAACGTTTCAATCCTTGTTTTAATGGATCTTGCACTTCAACAATAAACGAAATTATAAAAACAGACCCATTATAGTTTCAATCCTTGTTTTAATGGATCTTGCACTTCAACGTTTTTATTTCTATTTCTTTACCCAAATCCGTAATAGGTTTCAATCCTTGTTTTAATGGATCTTGCACTTCAACTCAAACACTTTCAGAAGATTTTATTCGAGAGTTTCAAGAGTTTCAATCCTTGTTTTAATGGATCTTGCACTTCAACTGTTTTTCAGTTGGTGACTTAACTAATCCCAGCTTCTCCGGTTTCAATCCTTGTTTTAATGGATCTTGCACTTCAACTTTACAAAATTGCTGAATTTAGATTACGGGCAGGATTGTTTCAATCCTTGTTTTAATGGATCTTGCACTTCAACAATTTAAGAGGAGGAATAATATGATTTATGAAATTTTGTTTCAATCCTTGTTTTAATGGATCTTGCACTTCAACCTTCATGAGATAACGGCTTTATGAAACTCTTAGACTTGTTTCAATCCTTGTTTTAATGGATCTTGCACTTCAACAGCCAGATTTCGAATTCT
>ENA-UPSB01000799-UPSB01000799.1-bioreactor-metagenome-genome-assembly--contig:-NODE-799-length-45857-cov-98.792105_pt1 | contig 45857 bp, 70 predicted proteins | sample MGYA00238182_ERZ773286 | MGnify/ENA primary metagenome ERZ773286 (study PRJEB29026, sample SAMN07631240) | bioreactor metagenome | isolation source: Switchgrass digestor | place: USA: Dartmouth...
CGTATAAGACAGGCCACTTCAACAGGAAGGCACTCGTGTTCGGCGGTGATGATACAGCAGAGACACACGAGCAGACCTTACGGACGCTCGGGATATTCTTGAGTGAAAACACAAAACCGATTGAAGTATAACTTTAGGGCGAAAGAAGGAGGTAAAGATAATGGCAGGGATACCTAATATTTATGAAACCAGGACCATGATGCAGGCAATTAATTTAATGTTGCCTGTGAGGACTTTCTTTAGAGATACATTTTTCTCCAATGTCCAGACCTTTGTGACGGAGAAGGTGGATGTAGATTTCAAGAAGGGGAAGCGTGCAATGGCGCCATTTGTTGCCCGCAGACGCGGCGGCATCACTGTTGATAGGGTAGGCTTTAAGACCGACACCTATACCACGCCCTATATTGCCCCTCAACGCCTGCTGACTATAGATGACTTGGCCAACCGGCTGATGGGAGAAGACATATACAGTACCCGTACTCCAGAACAAAGAGCGCAGGAACTCTTGGCACAGGATCTGGCAGAGCTTGACGAGATGATAGCCAGACGCGAGGAGTGGATGTGCAGACAGCTTCTCCTTGAAGGCACCGTAACCATAAAGGGATGGGTAGATAAGATAGGCCAGGACTATGTTGAAGACACCATAGATTTCAATTTTACAAATAAAGAGACCTTAACCAGTGCTGAAGTATGGGGCGACAATAACACACCAGGGAAAAAGTACAGTGATCTGAAGGACATCAGGCTTGAGATAATCAAAAAGGCAGGGGTTAATCCCGACGTAGTCATAATGGCAAACGATGTGGTCGAGCTGTTCCTCAACGACGAGTCGATTCAAAAGCTGTTTGACATACGTAATTTTTCCTTCGGGCAGATGCAACCTCGCGTAAGGATGGACGGCGTTACCTATGTCGGGACTCTAGCGAGCCTTGGCCTTGAAATATACACATATGACGAGTGGTTCATCGATGACGATGGCGTGGAAACGCCGATGATGCCGGATGGCCATCTCATCATGGCCAGGACCGGTTTAGGTTCCAGGCTGTATGGAGCCGTTACACAGCTTGAGGACGACGGCCAATTCCACACCTATGAAGGCACCAGAATTCCTAAGGTATGGAACGACACAAATAACGACATGAAGATGATTCGCATAGCTTCTCGTCCGCTTCCTAAGCCGGAGGATGTAGATTCCTGGTATGTCTTAAAAGTGAAGTAGGTGATTTTATTGGCCATCAAAATAAAGCGCTTCGGCGTGAGATATAAGGGGATAAGATATGGACCCGGCCTTCCAGGCGGGTCCATTCTTTATGGCCTTTCGGAGGAGGAAGAAGACCGTCTTATTGCAGCATCCAATGGCACAATAGAAAAATATACGGAAGATAAGATTGCGAAAGAAGAAAATGGTACCAACAATCCGTTTGAAGCGCAAAATACAGAGCCAATTAAACTTAATCCGAAAGCCAAAAAGAAAAAGGCGATGAATTAAATGAAACTGCGGGATTATATCTACCACGACGTTAATGTGTTCTTGAATACCGATGAATTTGCAGATCTGCATGATATAGATGGGCAAATGATAAAAGCCCTCATTGACAGCGACATTCTCAATGAATATAGCAATGACAAAACAGAAATGTACGACGGCGTATACCGTGGCGAAATAGCGCTTTATGTAAAAGAGTCTGATCTGAATTATCGTCCGGTTCGTGGCCAGATTATGAGGCTTGACGGCAATATATATACAGTCAAAGAGTGTGCCGATGACATGGGGGTCTTCTGTATTACTCTGGAGGCTGCGGAATCATGATAGAGATTGATGATAAACAGCTTGAGCGCGTAAAGACGGTTTTGGCAGGTATACCAAAAGGCGCAAATAGGGCTGTATCTTCTGCAGTAAATAGGGCAGCTTCTGCTGCGAGGACGGAAGCCGTCAAACAGGTGCGCGCCCAATATATCATCAAAGCACAAAATGTTCGCTCGCCCATGTCCATCGAGAAGGCCTCCACGTCAGGTCCGATGGCAACGCTTCGGGCATCCGGCAGGGTCATCCCGCTGTCCAAATTTCGCATATCGCCTGCCAGTCCGCCGCAAACTCGTCCATTGCGTGCTCAAGTTAGAAAAGGCAGCGCAGGTGGTACATTGCGGCATGCTTTTGTTGCCCGCATGCCTTCGGGCCATATCGGTGCATATATGAGGAAAACATCAAAAAGGCTGCCGATAAAGGAGCTTTTTGGCCCGTCAGTACCGCACATGATCGGGAACAAAGAAGTAATGGGCAAAATCGAAGAGCGGGCGGTCGAGGTACTGGACGAAAGGTTAGAGCACGAAATTACGAGATTGTTAAAGGGGTATGGCAAATGAGTCCGGTTGATTTGATTGACGCTATTTGTGAATTTTTGAGTGTCAGCGTCAAAGATTTACAGCTGAAAACCCAAAAAGACGACATAAGGCCTCCGCAAATTATTGCCGGATTCTTGCCTCATAAAAATCCCAAGAAGCCTGAACTGCAAGAAGAGGATTTCCCCTTCGTGATAGTCAGGCTTATTTCTTTCGAGGATATAAGCGAAAAGGGCGGAGGTGCCGGCCGCGATTATGCTCAGGCAATCGTCAAACTGGTTATCGGCACATATTCTCATGATTCGCAAGACGGATGGCGCGATGTGGCAAATATAGCGACGAGGGTCTGGATAGATCTCTTTAAGAAGAGAGTAATTGCCAAAAGATACAGGGTGGAATATCCCTGCTGGTTTGAGATGCCAGAGGTGCAGCCGTATCCGCAGTGGGTAGGTGAAATGACTACGAACTGGATAATAGCACGTCCGCTTGAGGAAATATATGACAAGGAGGTGATATTGGATGGCGAATTCTTTAGGTAAAAAAGCAAAATATGAGCTTCAAGACAAGGTAATTTATTGTGGCCCCAACATCCCAGGAGGCATGCTCTCCAAATACAGAATTTTCATTGACGGGATCCCTGAATATTTGAACGAGCTGATAGATAAATGCCCAGAAATTAAGATTCTGTTTGCCAATGTAGCTGATTTGGCAAAGGTTGACAAAGCTATTGGTATAAAGGGGACCCCTGAACAAATAGCTTATGAGAAGGTCATGAAATTCATCTCAAAAGGTGGTGTGTGATAGATGGCATATAAACACGGTGTATATGTTTCAGAAGTGCCAACTTCGATAATCCCGCCAACAAGAACAACGGCGGGATTACCTTTTGTAATAGGGACTGCTCCAATAAATCTTGCAGATGTAACTAACGTAAACAAACCAGTGCTTTGCTCTACCTATCAGGAAGCAGTTGAGGCTTTCGGATATAGCGATGATTGGGCTAACTACACTTTATGCGAATTCATATATTCCCACTTTGTTCTTTTTAACGTATCTCCGGTGGTTTTAGTCAATGTCTTGGATCCGGCTACGCATAAAACGAGCAAAACTGATGAGAGTTACACATTTTCGGCTACTGTACAGGCTGTCAAATTGCAAAATAAGGGAGTTTTGCTTAATACTGTCGTAGCCAAATCCACTTCAGACCCGGCTAAAACTTATGTTTTGGGCACAGACTATACCCTCGGGTTCGATAAAGACGGATATGCAGTCATAACCCGCCTCTCGGGCGGCACTATCGGGGCAACTTCCGGCATAAAGGTATCTTACAGTTATCTGACTCCATCACTTGTGATTGCCAGCGACATCATAGGCGGCGTAGACACAACTACCGGCGACTATAAAGGCCTTGAGCTGGTTGATAAGGTCTTCCCGAAATTTGGCCTTGTGCCCGGTATGATCCTTGCCCCCGGCTGGTCTTCTGCCCCAGAGGTAGCGGCAGTAATGGCCGCAAAGGCGTCTAATATCAATGCTCACTTTAAATGCATAGCGCTTGTGGATGTGCCTACCGATACCGTTAAAAAATATTCAGACGTCTCAGAGTGGAAGAATCAGAATAACTTTATTTCTGAACGTCAGATAGTTTGTTGGCCAAAGATAAAACTTGGGACTAAAGAGTTTCATCTTTCCACGCAACTGGCCGGGGTAATGTGCAAGGCAGATTCGGGGAATGGTGACGTACCCTGTATAAGCCCGTCAAATAAGCCAATACAGGCCGATGGTGCAGTCGCTAACGGGAAAGAAGTTGCCCTTGGCCCGGAGCAGGCAGCATACCTGAACGGGCAAGGGATAGTCACTGCGCTTAACTTCAATGGCGGATGGAAAGCTTGGGGCAACAGGACTGGAGCATATCCTAGTGTAACTGATGTTAAAGATACTTTCACTGTTATTCGTAGAATGCTTGACTGGATAGGTAACACCCTTGTGCTCACATTTTGGCAGAAAGTTGATTATCCGATCACCAGAAGGCTTGTTGATACGATAGTGGATTCGGTGAACATTTGGCTCCATGGTCTCGCTGAAGGTAAAGAATCCATCCTTGGAGGAAGGATCGAATTTCATCGCGATGAAAACCCAACGACTGATTTGATTGATGGCATCATTTGCTTCCACGTATACGCTACACCTCCAGGACCTGCTCGCGAGATCGATTTCATCGTCGAATACGATCCCCAATATCTTGGAACATTATTTTCATCATAAGGAGGGTGGAATAAATGGCAAATCAAGTACCTCAGAAGTTAATAAATTTTAGGGTTTACCTGGACGGCACGGATTTAATAGGAATTGCCGATGTAGAACTCCCAAGCATGGAGCCTATGACTGATACTGTGAAGGGTGCCGGCATAGCGGGGGAGGTAGACAGCCCCACACTTGGGCATACCAAAAGCATAACGTGCACGCTTAACTGGAGGACTGTAGAAAAGTCAACACTCAGTCTTGCCGCATATAAGGCACATAATCTTGACCTGCGCGGGGCATACCAGGTCTACGACGCAGGATCCGGCGAATATTTAGTGCGTCCTGTTAGAGTAGTCCTACTCGCAGAGCCGAAGGGGTTAAATCTGGGTAAGCTAGATGTTGGCGTTACCGCTGGGGCATCTAACCAGTTTGAAGTGCTTTACATTAAGGTAGATATAGACGGCGTGACAGAGCTGGAAATAGATAAGTTTAATTACATTTATAAAGTTAATGGCATTAACGAACTTGCGCGGGTACGAGCAGCGCTCGGTCTTGATTGAGGTGCTGTCAAATGAAAATAAAGCTTAACAGACCGATAACGATAAATGGCGTCGAAATGAAGGAGATAGAGCTTGATTTTGACAAACTTACCGGAGCCGATTTGATTTCAGCATCTCGAGAATCGGGGCTGCTTGGCGATAACGCCCTTGTGCCTGAGCTTTCCAAACAATATTTGGCTGTAGTTGCTGCTAAAGCTTCAGGACTTAATGTAGACGACATAATGAAACTATCCGCTAAGGATTTCACGGCAGTTACTTTAACTGTACAAAATTTTTTGCTGTAAATGGCCTGGAAACCGGAGCGATTATGGAGATATCCGTATCTCTATCTATGGCTACTTATACGCCTGTAAACTTTTGGATTTCAATGCCATTAAACGAATTGACAGCATGGGCCGAAAAGGTTGCGAAAATTGTGAAGAGAGGGGGCGGCAGGAATGGCAACTACCTATGAAATAGCTGTAAAAATTGCAGGCAAACTTGAATCTACATTCAGTCAATCTTTCATGTCTGCCGCTACAACCCTTCAGAAACACCAGGATAAAATTACAGGTGTCAAGAAAAGCCTTAAGGAGCTTGAAGAAGCCCATAAGCAGGGCAAAATATCTGCTGAAGAGTATGCCGCTTCATACACGAAGCTTACAGCCGAGCTCGAAAAGGCCAAGGCAGCCCAGGAAGGTCTTGCCAAAGCTGTCAATTTCCAGAGAAGTATGGAAGAGAAGGCATCCGCTGCCAGGGGTAAATTATTGCGATCGACTGCCCTTATGACTGCTGCCCTTGCAGGTCCGGTCGTTGCCGCTATGAACTTTGAGTCGGCAATGGCTGATGTCCGTAAAGTTGTCGACTTTGAAACGCCGCAGCAATTCAAAGAAATGAGCAAAGATATATTAGATCTGTCAAAGCGCATTCCAATGGCGGCAAAAGGTCTGGCAGATATAGTTGCTGCTGCAGGCCAGTCGGGAATTGCACGGGAAGATCTGATAAGTTTTGCGGAAGACGCAGCTAAGATGGCAATTGCCTTTGACATCTCTGCAGAAGAAGCCGGAACGATGATGGCGCAGTGGCGGGTGGCATTTAAGATGCCGCAAAAGGAAGTAATAAGGCTTGCCGATCAGGTTAACTTTCTTTCAAATAATGTAAATGCTACTGCACCACAGATTTCGAGCATATTAACCAGGATAGGGCCTCTTGGTAAAATTGCAGGGGTTTCTGCAGCCGATGTAGCCGCTTTGGGAGCTACCGTAAAGGCTGCAGGAATTGAGTCGGAAGTAGCGGCCACCGGACTCAAAAACTTTATATTGCGGTTGTCCTCAGGGGCTAGTGCTACAAATAAACAAAAAGAAGCATTTAAATCGCTTGGGTTGTCTGCAGCAGAAATGTCAAAACTGATGCAGAAAGACGCCAGACAAGCCATTATAACTGTGTTAAAGGCATTGCAAAAAGTTCCTGAACATGCTCAGACAGCTATTCTTACAGAGATTTTTGGTAGAGAAAGCGTTTCGGCCATTGCACCTTTAATTACAAACTTAGGCGAGCTTGAAAAGAATTTCAAGCTGGTTAGCGACGCTTCGCAATATGCTGGCAGCATGGAAAGGGAATATGAAGAACGGTCCAAGACAGCAGCCAATGCATTACGGCTCATGACCAACAGCATAAATGCTCTTGCCATCAGTTTAGGCGATGTTCTCCTCCCGCCCTTGGCCGATGCCGCTAACAGCATAGCGAACGTAGCAAACAAGATTGCGAAATGGGCTGATGCGCATCCCAAGCTTACAAAGGTAATTGTTCTAGGTACAGCCGGACTACTGGCCTTTAGGGTGGCTATGGCTGCTGCAGAGTTTGCAATATTTTCAACTATAAGCAAGCTTGCTAAGCTCTATGTATTTCTTGTACAGCACAATGTAATAAGCTATGCTGCCGCTATTGCCACTAAGGCTTGGGCTGCGGCCCAATGGTTGCTCAATGCCGCAATGTCAGCCAATCCTGTTGCGCTTTTGGTAATAGCGATATCAGGTCTTGTGGCTGCCCTTGTCATACTCTATAAGAAAAGCGAGACGGTGCGCAATGCAATGAACGCGCTGTGGGGGGTTATTGCCGCTGGCGCCACATCAGTGTTCCAGGCCGTCACAAACGCCCTTAACTGGGTGATAGACAAGGTCAACTGGTTCATCGACAAGCTAAACAAGATAAAACTCCCTAGCTGGCTACCAATGATCGGGGGCAAGGGCGTAAACATCCAGATGATCGAGCAGATCAAGGCTCCGGCAGCAGCTCCTGCACCTGTGCCAGGACACGCCGAGGGTGGCATATTCTCAACCCCGCATGTGGCTATGGTGGCAGAAAAAGGTCCGGAAGCGATATTGCCGTTAGACCGATTGTTGGGTGTCATCAGGGAAAGCAGGGCAGGGACTATAGCCCCGTCAGTCAACATTACCTATTCGCCTGCATCGCCTGTGATAAACATTTACGAGCAAGGCGGGGTTAACCCGGAGCAAATTAGGAGCGAAGTGCTTAGAGCCGAAAGGAAAGCCCAGGAAGAGTTCGAGGCCAGACTCAAGGCCTTCCTGGCACAACAGGGGAGATTGAGCTATGCGTAAATATACAACAATGCAGGGAGACACATGGGATTACATTGCTTATAAGGTTTATGGCGAGCAGCCAGGTGCGGAATTATATATGCATACACTGCTGGATGCCAATCCTGCATATTTGCTTTATGTTGTATTCCCTGCGGGTGTGGTGTTGAATATTCCGGATATTCAGGTGGAGCTGCCCAAAACGCTTCCGCCATGGAAGCGAGGCGCGTAGCATGGCTAAGCTAAGGCGTGCGACTTTATCGCTGACATATAACAATGTGGACATAACTGCCGATCTCCAGGATTATCTTATTAGTTTTTCATATCAGGATAACTCTGACCAAAAGGCAGACGATTTACAGGTTGTATTGGATGACAAGAAAGGATTATGGCGTACAGGTTGGTATCCACAAAAAGGCGCCAGACTGATGGCATCATTGATTGTCTATGACTGGACCAATCCAAATACTACACACATTTTGCCGTTAGGTTCCTTTGAAATAGATGAGATAGCCTATGATGGGCCACCGGATATCATGACGTTGAAAGGCGTGTCCGTACCGGTGAGGTCTTCGCTCGTAGATGAGACGAAGACGAGAGCGTGGGAAGATACCATGCTGTCTGCCATTGCCGGCGACATCGCGACAGACGCACAGCTTGAGCTTATGTTCGATAGCGATTATGACCCGGAGTATGACAGAATAGAGCAGTCGGAGGAGGCCGATTTACCATTTCTTCAGGGTCTGTGTGATAAGGCCGCACTAAGGCTAAAGGTATCAAGCGATAAAATCATAATTTTGGATGACGAGAAATACGATGCGGCTCCCAGTGTAACGACGATAACAAGAGGCACATCCGACATCATTTCCTATTCCTTTTCGTCTTCTATGCGAAAGATATATTCTGCCGCGAGGGTCGAATATCAACCGACTGTATGGGAAGATCCGATAACATATACCTTTACTTCGCCAAACGCTCCGCCGACCAAAAAGACCCTCGTCATAAACGAAAGAGTAAGCAGTATAGCTGAAGCGGAAAAGCTGTGCAAAAGGAAGCTGCGCAAGGCCAACGCATCGGAAAATACGGCAAGTATGACCCTATTTGGCAACCCCACGCTTGTTGCCGGGGTTAACGTTTCTTTGGCGGGTTTCGGCAAGTTTGACGGCAAATATGCGATTGAGAGCGCTACTCACTCCGGACCTGCTTATGAAACAAAATTAGAGCTGCGCAAGACGCTGGAGGGATATTGATGGACAACATAAAAGGCGTCTTGCGTGTAGGCAAAGTGTCTGCTGTATACCCCGAAAAGGCAACAGCACGAGTTGTCTTTGAAGCACACAATTTAGTTTCTTACGAGCTTTCGGTGCTTCAAACACAAACGCTAAAAAATAGAGCTTACTGGATGCCAGACGTTGGCGAATATGTTTTGTGCGCCTTTTTGCCAACAGGCAACGCAAGCGGATTTGTCTTGGGATCTTTATATTCTGCAAACAACGAACCGGATCTCAAAACCAACGACAAGCGAGCCATGCTTTTCGGTGACGGGACATATATCGAATATGACAGAGCACAGCACTTGTTAACAGTTAATGTCCCGGCAGGAGCCGTGAACATAAATGTGAATGGTCCTGTCAATATAGCTGCAACCGGGAATGTCAACGTCACGGGAGATGTAATAGCTGACGGGATAAGTCTAAAGAATCACGTACATCCTGAGAATGACAGCGGCGGCCCAACAGATCCTCCGCAATAGAAGGTGGTTATAGATGATTGGGGCAATAGGCGATGAAAAACTTAATAACATAATTGTTTTCTCTGTATCAAGCGAAAAGGTCCTTACGTTTGATAATTTCGAGCAAACTTCCTCAATTAGGATAGCGGAACACGAGATCCATCTGCAGAAGCCTAAGATCGAGTTTTTGGGACCGGATCTGGATACGATAACCTTTACAATGCGTTTCGATGTGGCTTTAGGCATTAATCCTATGTCGGAAATAGAAAAACTAAGGCTGGTCCAGCGCTCAGGCAGCCCTGTGTCGCTTGTGATCGGCGGGAAAAGCTATGGAGAAAATCTTTGGGCAATAAAGAATTTCAGGAGAGAACATAAACAGATAGATAACAGGGGAAATGTACTGGTGGCAGAAGTGGATATTGAACTGAAGGAGTATACGTGACATGTATGAAATAAGCTTAATAAGCGATGTGAGCAAGATAAATTTTTCGCCTGACACGATTGAAGAAGAAGTTTTGCAGAACGTTAAGACGATCCTTACTACCGTGAAATATTCCGTCCCGCTCGATAGGGAATTTGGCATATCTGCCACTATGCTGGATGACCCAATGCCTGTCGCACAGGCTAAATTGAGCGCTGAGATCGTGATGGCAATACGCAGATGGGAGCCTCGTGCAAGAGTGGTTGAGGTGAAATATGAAGGCGACGGTATGGACGGCATATTGAGGCCGAAAGTGAGGTTGGAGATAAATGCAACTTAACTCACTGCCTGATATTACATTTGCAGAAAAGGATTCAAAACTTATAGAAAGCGAAATTATTTCGACTTATGAAAGCCTTGCCGGCAGGACGCTGGCGCCCGGTGATCCTGTGCGCATTTTTTTGCTTGCGCTCGCCTCGATCATAATCCAGCAAAGAGCATTGATTGACTTTTCAGCCAAACAAAATTTACTTGCATATGCCAGCGGGGATTACCTTGATCATATAGGCGCTTTATTGGGCGTTGAACGAATTGCGGCTAAACCTGCCGTTACGACAATAAGATTTACTCTTTCGGAACAGAGGCAAGCAGCTACCCCCATCCCTGCTAATACCAGAGTGCGTACTGAGTCAGGCGACATTGTCTTCGCCACAATTAAATATGCGGAAGTGCCTGCTGGAGCATTATTTATCGATGTTAATGCCCAATGCCAAACTCCGGGGGAAGCGGGGAACGGGTTTTTACCTGGACAGGTAAAGAGATTAATAGATCCCATTCCTTACGTGGCTTCTGCAGTAAACGTCACAGAGACCACAGGTGGTCTGGACAAGGAAAGCGATGAACCGTTCAGAGAGCGCATAAGACTTGTGCCGGAGACGTTTTCTGTTGCCGGGCCTTATAAGGCATACGAATATTGGGCATTGAGCGCGCATCAGGATATAAGCGATGTAGCCGTATATTCTCCTACGCCAGGGCAAGTCAACATATGCGTACTGATGAAGAATGGCGGTATGCCTGACGACGAGATATTGGCTGCCGTTAATGCTATCTGTTCTGCCGATAATAAACGACCTCTTACTGATTATGTTTATGTCCATTCTCCGATTCAAGTGCTTTATTCAATTAACCTAACTTATTACATTAAGAAAAGTGATGCCGTCATGGCATCATCTATATCTGCAGCTGTAAATAATGCTGTACAAAATTTCGTTGTATGGCAAAAGAGCAAACTTGGCAGAGACATTAACCCGTCTGAACTAAACAGAGTCATCATAAATGCAGGGGCGAAAAGGACAGTTATAACTCAACCGCAATTTAAAGCTCTTGATCCATATCAGGTGGCCAAGGAGACGACTATAACCATAAATTATGGCGGGCTTGAAGATGATTGATATTAAAGAAATCAGCTTACTTGATGTTTTGCCGGAAAATTTAAAGCAAGACGAAGATATGCTCAATGTTGCATCTGCTGTCGATAGTAATTTGAAGGAAATTTCAGCAGATGTAGAAAAAGCTGTTATCATACCGAACATTGAAAAGCTGAGCGGGTTAACTTTAAATTTGCTGGCATGGCAATTCCATGTCGATCTTTACAATGAAAATTGGGCTGACGAAATCAAGCGCAATTTAATAATGCACTTTGCGGCCTGGCACCAGCTTAAAGGCACCAAGGCCGGCCTTGTCGGTTTGCTTGATGCTCTCGGCTATCATGATATAGAAATCTATGAATATCATGAAGTTAGACAGGCATATATAAATGCAGGCATATTATTTGCAGACGGTACCTGGGATGTTACCAACAATTCACCAAAAATCATTAAAAGAAGCATTGACGTAGTCGGATTACCGGATATTCCTCATTGGGCCAATTTCGCAGTTAAATTTGATCTGGCAGAAATGACTTATTCCCAAGCCTTAAGCGATATCAGATGGGCTATAGATGAAATGCGACCCGCTCGGGCCTGGCCATTATGGTTTTATGTGATAAAAGCTGATCTTGATATGCGGCTTCTGATGCAATGCATAATGCAGACCCTTCGCATGTCCATGCATGTTGAAAAATATTATCCCTGGTGCAAGCTGATGGTCGACGGGTCATGGATGGTTGGCCCTGATCCAAAGCCGTATACGATTGATAAGAACGGCAATTTGATTGTTGACGGATCATGGAACATAGGAGAACTGATATTTTTTGCTCCGGTTCAAACGATATATCCGTGTATGGCGCAAGTATTCTTAACTGTCATCCCACACATAGCATCCATTGGACATCCCATGACGCTGGATCAAGGCGACAGAACCCCGTTGCGTGCCGACGGTTCCTGGAACGTCGGATATGCCAACACAATTAATGCGGTATATGCAGATAAGATAAAAACTCTCATTGATGCTCCATCCCCTGCGATTAAATGGTACGAGACACACAGGACACAATTGGAATGGCAATATGCGAAAACTCCATGGACATTGGCCAATAACCTGGTAAGCGGTCAACTGGTAAATGGTTCATGGAACGTTGGCGATTCGCCGTTGGGCTTAAGGGCTGACGGGACGTGGGATGCCGGTTTAGATCCGTTGAAAGCTTTTAGCAATATATTATGCGAGATTAATGGATCGGCTCCAGTCGGAGGTGTTTTGATTGGTTATGACGACATTTCTATAGACGGTTCCTGGAACGTCGGCGATTCCGGACCTAAAGCGTACGCAAATATAAGGTACATATAAAGGAGGTGATAACATGGCAGAAGCTGTGATCGTAAATCAATTCAGGGAAAGGCTTGCCAAACATATGTTCGATGGCTCGGCCCTCCCAAAGGTTAAATATATGGCATTTGGAGACGGAGGGCATAAAGCTGATTTAACGCCAAAAGCTATGGATCCTGCGCGTACATCTCTTTATAACGAACGTCTTAGAAAACAGCTCAGCAATGTGTTGCAGGAAGACGCGATGAGCGTCACTGGCGTTGGAAGAATTGAAAGCAACGAGCTGGTTGGGGCAAAAATTTCAGAAGTGGGCCTGTTGGACGAAAGCGGATATCTAATAGGCTACAGATGTTTTTCCCCAAAAATAAAGGACGCAGATGAAACTTATGAAGTTGAGATCAAAATAAGGTTCTAACGGAGGTGAAGGTTAATGACGTTGCCTTACAGCACCATAGGCAGGCATCCGGACCAATTCCCTGCAATACCATCTGCATGGAATGAAAAATATGAAAAAATAGACGCTAATTTTACCAATGTTGATACAAGACTTACCGGATGTGAAACGGAAATAAGCGGAGCAAAGGGCGATAAGCCAACGCTTGCGGCGATGCTGCAGTATTTACAGCAACAGGTAGAGGGCGTAAACCCGGATATGCAAAACGCCATCATTTCTGCTTTGCTGCAGGCCATGGATTTTGGAGGCTTGGCAAATAGAGAGATAGTCAAAACTCTTACGCAGAGATTCCAGACAGGTTTCGTCACAATAACAAACAGAGGTATCATAACCGGCTGTTCGGTCGCCAAATCAAGCACGGCAACCAGAAACGTTAATCTTGCAGAAGGCAGAATATTTGTGAACGGTATGATCGTACCAATTCAGAAAGAAGATAACGGCGCCGCGATCCCAAGCAACTATTCCAGTGCCAGCAAGACCTGCTACATATATTTAGGATTGGGCAGCAGCGGATGGGAAGCCTTTTGCACGGACCTGGACAAATCGGTCCCGGACGGAGGAGTGCCGTTATATAAAGCCGTCGTTCCTGCCAATAATACTGAAGTAAATGATCCGTATCTTGCGAATGTCACTCTATCGGACGTGCGCAGGCTTGAGCCCAATGCGCCAAAGACATTCACGACAGCACCTTTTGTCTATGTCCCACTTCCGTTCAATACCATAAGCAATGATTATGTTGTTGACCTTGACGTCGTGCATTTTGATGGCGGAGGGTATCAGCTGGGCTATGTTTATGCGGATGAAAGGGCTGCAAACGGCTTCAAGGTTTGTGCTAACGGCATGGCGGACAATATACAGGTACGCTGGACAATAAGAAAGCTAAATTTATAGGGGTGATGACCAGATGATAATCAAAGAGATTCAACCAGGCCCCTTCATAGACTGGTCTTTGGATGGTACTCTGCTGTCGGTAGGCGATATTCTTATAGATTTGGAGGAACAGCAACAGGACAGCCAGGCCATTATAGATATATGCGAAAAAGATGGCGAGCTGATCGTTGGCTTGGGCGATGCTTATGTGGCTTCCGTTTTGATTCCTCCTGCAAAATATAAACTTACGGAAGCGGGAGTAGACGAAAACGATAATCCTGTTTATGAAAGCGAGAAATTGCCGTTGGACACAGAAGCTGTCCAATTAATATTATGGCAATATCAAAAATCAGACGAGGAGGTAAAGTAATATGCCGGTTATCTTTGTAAAAGATTCTTTGAGAGCATCCGTGGAGGCCGCAACAGGGGGGCAAATGACGGTACTGTATGACGATAAAGGCTATCCCAGCTACATGATAATGGTACCAAAGTTCAATTTACAGGACATAGATTCCGTTTACGGCACAGGAGTGCATCCTGCTTTTATCGTTGGAGGAGTAGAAAAGTCGGAGATATTCATAGGTGCGTTCCAAAGCAAGGTATATGACGGCAGGGCCTGTTCGATACCTGGTGTGGACCCAACCGCCTCCGTAAATTTTGACACTGCAAAGACCTATTGCACCTCAAAAGGTGCGGGATGGCATTTAATGACTAACTGGGAGTGGGCAGCCATTGCACTGTGGTGCCTTAAAAATGGATTCCAGCCCAGGGGTAACACAAATTACGGTAAATCGCACGAGGCAACATATGAAACTGGTACACGGCAGGATGGCGTTGCTCCTGGTACGACATCCGGCACTGCAAGGATCCTGACCGGTTCAGGGCCTGCATCGTGGAGGCACAATAATACATTTACTGGCATTTCAGATTTGGTCGGGAATGTTTCCGAATGGGTGGATGGGTTAAAGTTGGTGGACGGCAAGATATACATGCCGTCGGATAACAACTTTAACTTGGCCGAAGCAAATTGGCCCGATACAGGGGTGAGATTTGATTCTACCGTAGAAGGCACCGAGCAATCACCAAATCAGGATATAGGAGACCCTGTTATTTCAAATGCCATAACAAAATATGCAGGGCCAACTGGCAATGATAGCTATTATGGATATACTTTTATATCCAACTGGAAGGATTTAACGAAAAAAGATGGGTATACGATCCCTAATTCTATGCTGCAGGCAGCAATTGCACCTATAACCTTAGCTGGCGGTTCGTATTCACAAGACCCTAAAGGTGCCTTATACGTGCGAAATTATGGTACCCGTTTCCCGCTTCGCGGCGGCAGTTGGGGCTCTGGTGCGGCTGCTGGCCTGTTCGACCTGAGCCTGGGCAGCGCCCGTTCGATCTCGATTAGCTACATCGGTTTCCGCCTGGCTTTTATCGGGTAATCTGGGTTCTGGAGAGTGCAATCTGTCGGACGGGCGATAGCCCGTCCTTCTTCTTTTTTGGAGGTGCGTTTTGGCTGAAGAACTAAAAATATTACAAAAGACATATGACATGATTCAATACGGTTATGTCTGTCTGAGGCAATATCCGAAAAGCGAAAGGCATACTTTGGCTGCCGAAACGAAAAAGGCTATGTTCAAACTTTTGGAATCGATAATCATGGCCAACAAAAAATATTATAAGAAAAATGCCATACAGATTGCAGATGTTAGCTTGCATGCATTATGTTACTACATCAGGCTTGCAAGGGATCTCCAGTTTCTCCCAACTAAGAAATATGAAAATTGGGCAAAGATGACCTCAGAAATAGGAAGAATGATAGGAGGCTGGCTTAAGTCGACCCGTTAATATCATGGGGAGAAAGCCGATTGGGCTGCGGTTCGTCCCGCTTCGCGGCGGCAATTGGAACAATGGTGCGAATGCTGGCCTGTTCTACCTGAACCTGAACAACGCCCGTTCGAACTCGAATAGCAACATCGGTTTCCGCCTGGCTTCGCCCTATCGTCAGAAACGGCAAGCTCAAGGGCTTGCCGTCAGTACTTAGGGGTAAAGGGGCTTTCCCCCCTGTCCGTCAAGGGCAAAAAATTTAATTGCCGGGAAGGCAGTTAGTAATCAAGAGGGTGAAAAGTGCCACGCCCGGCACTTTTTATGAGGAATTAATATGAAAAAGTTGAAGAATCTTTATCCTAAGATCTGCGATTTTAACAATCTTTTGGCTGCATATATGGAAGCACGTAAATGCAAGAGATATCGCAATGAAATTTTATCCTTTACAAATAACTTAGAGGAAAATTTAATCTGCATACAACATGATTTGATCAATAAGACTTATGAGGTCGGGCAATACAGGGAGTTCTTTGTGTATGAGCCTAAAAAGCGCTTGATTATGGCTTTGCCGTTTAGAGACAGAGTTGTCCAGTGGGCCATATATAGGGTTCTAAATCCTTTATTCGATTGCAGATATATCGCCGACAGCTATGCCTGCAGAATTGGGCATGGAGCACATATGGCAGTTGACAGGCTCCAATATTGGTTGCGGTATCTGTCACGAAGACATGCCAAAATATATGTCTTAAAACTGGATATAAGCAAGTACTTTTATCGCGTCGATCATGACGTTCTCATAAATATCCTGCATCGCATTATTGCCGACAAAGATCTGCTATGGTTACTTGAAATTATTATTCGCACGGAAAGAAGCAAATTCGGCGTTCAGCTTGGCGATCATTATTTTGAGAAGGAGCGCATGAGCGGAATAGGAATGCCTATCGGGAATCTGACTAGTCAGATGTTCGCAAATCTTTATTTAAACGAGCTGGATCAGTATGTCAAACACAAACTTAAAGTCCAGTATTATGCAAGATATATGGATGACATGATCGTATTGCATCCTGATAAGCGATATCTTAGGCAAATTAAGGATGAAATAAGTGTATTTGTAGAAGAAAAATTACATTTAACTCTCAACAATAAAACTTCAATAGATACTTCCAATCAAGGCATTGATTTTTGCGGATATCGGATATGGCCGACGCATAAAAAGCTTCGTAAAAAGACAGCACTCAAGATGAAAAGGCGCCTTAAATATATTCAAAAAGCCTATGCAAGATGGGAAATAAACTTTGCTAAGGTCAATGCCAGCGTTCAATCCTATTTCGGGCTGCTTGAACATTGCAACAGCCACAGGCTTTTATTGAAGTTATGCAATGATTTGGTATTTGTCAGACAGGGAGGAGGTTATTATAAATCTTGAGCAGATTCGAAGAATGCTTTAAACAGGTATTGAACATAGAGGGCGGATATTCGGACAATCCAAATGATAAAGGCGGGAAGACGAACTACGGTATAACAGAAGCCACGCTTAATGCTGCTTATAAGGCAGGGTTGGTCAAACATAATGACATCAAAAAACTGACAGCCGATGAAGCAAAGACAATATATAAGGCTAATTACTGGGATAAATGCAAATGCGATATGCTCCCTGTTCCTCTCGATTATCTCGTGTTCGATGCTGCAGTAAACCACGGTACGGGCGGTGCGGGCAAGCTCTTGCAGAAGAGCATAAACCGCTGTACAGGGACAAATGTGATAACCGTCGACGGAGCGATAGGACCTCTCACGCTAAACGCACTTATGGCATATTTGGGCAAATACAAATCCGACTGTAAGTTTCCAGTTGAACTGATATGTCACGTGTTTTTACTTGAAAGGGTAGAACTGTATAACTCCATCATCGCCAAGGATTCATCGCAGAAGACGTTTATCCACGGGTGGCTCAACCGTGTGAGAAAGAATTACGAGAGCATAGGAGCCTGACCATGGGCAACGGATATATCATGTCGGAAAATTACAGAATTGAAGACGTGCTGCGCGATATCTATAAAGAGCTTAAGGACATTAACAGTAGGCTCGGGATAATCGAGACGCAGATGGAGGATTCGAATAAGAGGCTGAATGCACATGACGAGCAGATACGGCGCATAAGCGGGGAGCTTGGGACTCTCGAAAAAGAGGTGGGTATTTTGCAGGGAAGCTGGAAGACATACCTCGCTATAGGTGGTATCGCCGGCACTTTGGGAGCTATTGTGGGGGCGCTTATGAAATGAACGATAAAATCAGACAGCTGCCGTTGCGTAAACTGTTAGCGCTATGGGCCATGCTGCTTTTAACCGTCGTTGTGCTGTTCTGTGTTTTTTCAAGCTCCGAGCTTTCTACGCCAATAAAGGATTTATTGACCTATACACTCTCCATCACTATTGGAGCCTATTTTGCCTCAAGCTCGTATGAAGCGGTAAGAAAAAAAAGACCGGAATGCTCGAAGGAGGCCGACGGCAATGTGGGAGAAAATTAAGAAAGCACTCTCGTGGATCGGCGGTATTGTTGTTTTAATTGTAGGTTATTTCTTCATTTCAGGCAAACAGCAAAAAGGCTCAGACGTCGATAAAACAAAAGCGGAACTGCAGGAAATTCAAAAGAAGGTAGACGAAGAAAAGAAAAAATTGGAAGAAGCTTTGCGAACAATTAAGGAAGCCCAAAAACAAACGGATGAGGAGGTAGAAGATGCGAAAGAAAACATTGAAGTTCCAAGCGATCCTGCTGCTGTTGCCGATGCTCTTAATGATGTGCTTGATCGTGCCCGTGGCGGAGGCCAAGGTGGAGGCGCAGAACGGCAAAATTGTGATGGATGTGCAGGACGCCATTGACCTGTACAGGTATATCGCACAACTTGAGGCAGAAAATAAAGCACTTAAGGAAGGATTGAAACAAGAGCGAGAGGCCACACAAAAATATATAGATGCTACAAACAATACTATACAGAATTATGAAAATGAAAGGCTTGCATGGCAAAAGCTGGAGCAGGAGATGAATGCCGAACTGAAAAGCGAGGTCGCAAAAAAATACAAGACTGCTGCGATTGCGCTCATAATAGGGGCAGCAATTGGTGCGGCCGTTAATTAACCTATTTTGGAAAGGTTGTTGACCTTGGCAGATAAAATAAAAATAAAATTATTGAGAAATATAGTGCTTGACGGCTATAAAAGAGCGGGAGAAGTGCTTAAAATAAATAATTCAGTTGCCCAGAAGCTCATTGATGCCAAAATGGCAATCCCGATTACAGAGATATGCCAGCAGGATTTGTTTAATGAAGGGGACTGCGGATGAGACTAAAAGAGGCCCGGTCCAGGCCAATTTTAAGAGGTACAATCATACCAACCGCCCTAAGTTAGGAGTGTTCTGGGGCATTTTAGAGGCATATATTTTTTGTGTTTCCCAAATAAAACACGGTCAGCCACCGGTAATTTTTTGTTATAATCAGTTTACTATCATACAAGAAAAAGGGGATGGGTTCATGCCATTGCGTTTATATCATCATGCCGGTGGTATGTACCGTGAAAACGGGAAGGTGGTATGCCAGAAGTGCGGTGCGGAACTGGATGATAATCTTCTTTCTGCAGATCCCTGTTTGATCCAATCTACAAGCGTTATATATCATGATGGGCTATACTGGTTTATAAATGTGTCCGGCCTCCATGCCGAGCTATGTGTAGCTAAAAACATCATTGGGCAAATACAATATTTAAAAATAAGGTGTACTGATAAGGCTACAGCAAAGAAATTGCATGACCTCGTTATTCGCTCTGTTGAAGAAGAAGGAGCTATCAATATCTCTGGTCTATATAGCGTATCTGATGAGTTGTTTAATTTTATCGAAAACAACCGCGACAAGATAATATTTGAAGAATAAATGCGGTTGTAACCGTACACAGAACCGTACACAACATATTCACATATGTGGATATCCCCCCGTGTATAACTGAAAAAGTCATATCCAGTTCGATTCCCCCCGCCTCCACCATGTTGAAGTCCATCCGAGTATGATATAGTTCAAATAGCATGATACAAACGACGTCTTTGGCAGCTTGGCTGTTCAACCCAGTTCAATGAAAAACTATACAAACCATGATCAAACCGTACACAGAACCGTACACAGGCCGAGTTGCCACCGTACACAAAGGAGACTCGGGGATGCTCACGGATAACGTTATTAAAAAGGCTAAGATCAAAGAAAAAAGATATATGCTCTCTGACAGTGACGGGCTTTATCTCGAGATCATGCCTTCAGGTAAAAAATACTGGAGGCTCAGGTATTGGATAGACGGCAAAGAATACAAGCATTCCATCGGCCAATATCCTGCCGTAGGCCTGAAAGAAGCCAGGGAAATAAGAGATGAAATGAAGGCCTCCGTGGTGAGGTCCGGGCAACCGGTCTCAAAGCTGGTCGATAAGACCTTTGAGGCCGTGGCGCAGGACTGGCTTCAGAAAAAGGTTTTCCCTATCCGCACCAAGAACCACATCCGAACAGTCACCTCAAGGCTTGACAGGCTGATATTGCCGTATATAGGCCAAAAGCTCATGTCGGAGATCTCGCCTACCGACATCCTTGCCATTATCCGCATGATAGAGGCAAGGGGGACATACGAAACTGCCCATCGTGTGCTACAAATATGCAGTCAGATATTTAGATATGGAATAGCTATAGGCATGGCCGAGCGGGATATTGCGGCCGACTTGCGCGGCGCTCTGGTGCCTGTTAAAACTGCCGGCTATCCCACAATAACGGATCCGCAGGAAATAGGTGCCCTGATGCGGGCGATCAGGGGACTGAACGGATCTGAGATCGTAAGAAGCGCTTTGCTTGTCTTGGCATATACATTTGTGCGTCCCGGGGAACTCAGGACGGCCAAATGGGAGGAAGTCAACCTTGAAGCTGCCGAATGGCGCATTCCGGCAGAAAAGATGAAGATGAAAAGAATGCACATCGTGCCACTCTCAAGACAGGCCGTGAACATGCTCGCTAGCTTAAGGCCTTTTACGTCTTCTTCCAGATTCGTCTTCCCTTCTGCACGTTCCTTCAGCCGGCCTATGAGCGACACAACTGTAAATGCTGCCCTGCGGAGATTAGGATATGGGCAGGAAGAGTTTACCGGCCACGGCTTCAGGTCCATGGCCTCCACGATCTTGAACGAAAACGGATGGCCAGCCGACGTCATAGAACGCCAGCTGGCGCATGTAGAAAAGAATGCGGTCAGAGCTGCCTACAATCATGCAGAATATCTTGACCAGAGAAGAGAGATGATGCAGTGGTGGGCAGACTGGCTGGACGATAAGGCGAATATTTGACTAGCCTGTAAGTTCCCCCTATATTTACAATTCTTTCCAAAAGCACGGCCAATCTTTTATGGTTGAGTTCGGTGCCGACGAACCTTTTGCCATTTTTGTAAGCGTTAACGCCGACCAAACCCCTGCCCATACACAGATCCCCTATGCAGTCATATTCTTCGTTTTTGCAGACCCATGCTATAGCATCTTCCTCGTCCGTGTAGTCCAAAGGCAATTTCTTTCTCTTATAGCTGCCGTGGACTACATAGCAGATGTTTTCTTTTCTGTGATAATAGCTGCTATTATAGAATGTGACGTACTTATAAAGCTTTTTCATTTCCTGTATAAACTCGCTCAAATATGTCTTTCCCACCTCAACATAACATGACCTGGGGTTGATATCTGCAATACATTCAAAAAGCCTCAGGTAAAACCTCTCAAACGAGTTATGCCTTTCCTGTTTTTGTGCTTTCATATAAAAGGTGTTTAAGTTGCCAAGATTCCATGGCGGGTCCGTGAAGATGACGTCAGCCTGCTTCATGAAACAAGGCAAAGGATCAAAGATGTCATGCACTTTCACGACGCTCATGTTGTCAAAGACGACAAGCTGGTTGTCTGATATCGGATGGCGCAAATAAGCATCGCCGTAATCCCACTTTTTAGACGGCATCATCGTCTTCCTCCTCAATTATTTCCCATGCCCTGGAATATTCTTGATTTTTAAACAGCTCGGCAATTCCGGTAATCTGCTTCAGCCTGTAAACCTCTTCAAGCTCCATGCCGAGCTTGGCTGCTATCTCCTGATCGTCCACTCCCTGTTCAACCAGTGCTTTGACCAGATCTCCCATAAGCTCAACCTGGTGCACTCCTCTGGCCCTGTTGAACTGCACCGTTGCCTCCATGCGTTCCGAAATATCGTGATCAAGGACAATAATCGGGATTTCCTTTGCTTGCAGCCAATCGCGGAATATGATGTATCTGTGAAATCCGTCTACGATTACGTATTTTTCAATATCTGGATCATAAACAGTGACGACCGGATAGCAAAAACCGTTCGCAAGGATTGATTCCTCCAACAGCCTCATGTTGTTTCTTGGCACCGAATTGGGGTTATATGTATTGGCCTGCACCAAATTAATGTCAACTATTTTGATGTCCATGCAGGGCAATTGCACTTCGCCTTTTTGCGTTTGTATGGTCCTCATAAGAGTCTCCTCCATTTCTCGATTTTTTCTTCTCTGGGATCCGGCTTGTTGTCTATGGGCAGATTGTTTTCATAATCGTTTAGCAGCAGCTGCCTGCACTGCTGTCGGGCCACATAGGAATTGTTCAGCTGCCTGCTGAAGCGCTTCTCGAATATCCATTTTTTGTCAGGGTCAGGGTATGTAGCAAGCAGGAAATCTCTGTATTCAATCCATGTCTTGAAATTTTTTGGAAGCTTGCGTGCCCTCAATGCTTTATTGTCTTTCCCGTATATATGGCCAACGCTTATACCCCGTATTCTTCTTAAAAGCCTGTCATATGTTTTTGGCTCAAATTCAGGTAATTCGACGAGGGATTTGAAGGATTTTTCATGAATGAGGCTTGATACGCGTATTTCTTTAAGTCCCATGCCCTTTTTGAACATATAATCGTAGATCTTGGAATAGCGAAGCTTGTTATCATATATATATTTCCAGATATCGTGGAAATTCCAATCATATAACGGATACATGTTGTAATTATTGTTCTTCAGCTTTGTACTCCAATATATGTTCTTATATCCCGGATTTTTTGTAACCGCACGCCAGCGGTTAGGGCTTTCGGTGGCTCTCAGGCCTATCAAAAAAGCGGTGTCGTGCCTTGACCTTTGAAAATTCTCAAGGGCATCGTAAAACCCAAATCCTTTATTTTTGTCGCGTACGGTTTCGGTTTCCTTTGGCCAGGGTTTATGCTGTATCGAATCCTTGCGCTTCGGGCGCATCCATATCTTATGTTTTCCCGATTCCCAAGGTATCAGTTGCGTTTGCGTTAAGCTGGTGGCATTGGTCAGGTTAAATTCTATCTGAAACCATAGCGGGATAGTGTTCTCGGGGAAAAGGTTTATGATATATTCCACCTGTTTGACCGTGCTGTCATAAACCACTTCTTCATCCAGGAAAAATATGCCAATCCGCCTGTTGCGTTTATGGGCTTCCGTGAGCGCAAGATGGGCCAGAACGGTGCTGTCTTTGCCTCCGCTGATTGACACAACGATGTTTTCAAATTCGTCAAAGATAAAGGCTATGCGCTCCTTTGTCGCTTCAAGCACATTTTTGTTTATATAAACTTGCTTGATCATAGAACTCACCCAGCCTTTCTGCCCATTCCCTGAGATCGTTAATGTAATAAAGATCAACCTTTAACCCCGAATTTATGAAGACGATGTCCTGCATTCCTGTCTTTTTCAGGAAATCGTTAAAATTTATCCTCCTGTGGGGCATATCGATCACAATGTAATCCCTTTTTTCTGCTTCTCTGTATGTTATGACGTTCGGCAGCTTAAAACGCTTATTCCTTGCAACATAAAACAGATCGGGCTTAATGTAATTCTTTTTAAGGTTGCCGGCCCATGCGTGCAGCCGTCTTGGGATTGTATCCGGATCCGATTCCCCAAGGTTGTCGAACAGACTTTGCTTCATTTTCTCGTATTTTTCTACGTCCTTTTGAGTAACATCTATATCAATTGTTTTTATAGTGAAATGCTTAGGCTTAACCAAAATATCTTCCTGAGATAAGAATTCATCTTTGAATGATTTGCCTTTGTATTTATATTTGTTCAGAAAATCCAGCAGAATCATGAAATCTGAGTTATCTTCAATGAAAGGGAAATATTCAAATACTATTTTATGTTTGGTCTGATTGCAGTAATGGTGGGCACAGTTGTAAGTAAGATCGCTTCTGTTTTGCGTCCGCAGGCATTCGTTGAAGACAAGAAGGACGTTATTGTCAATCTCTTCCAGTAAACGGTAGAAGAACTTATACATGATGATATCGGCATATTCAATATGCTCTGTGTCCACACCAGGATTATTGTACTCGAGGGGAAAATCTTTATAGTAAAAGATAAATACCTTCCTTATGCCGTTGCTATTGACATAGTCGGTAATTATCTTTCGCTTTTCGTCGTCGTCCAACCCTATCCTTATCATGGCAACCACTCCTATTGCATATTTTTAAATTTCCACATGAGGACGCCGTCGAGGTTGCTTGCACCTAAATGATTGAATTCAGGATCGAAGAAGGTTACAAGCCTGGCCTTATCCCAACCTACGACAGGAGCGTAGATATCGTAAATGCTTGCATAGGGAATATTGTTGGCGAATATATAGGCCCACACATCCCGCCATGACCAGTTTGCAAGCGGCCAGCATTCGGGTATCTGCGTAATAGACTTTTTTGCATCTATTCTTCTGCGGCGCTTCAGGCTTTCTTCACGCCTCAAGCCCACAAAGCAAAGATCGTATCCCTCACCGGCAAGGCTCGGTATAAGTTTCCCCATATATTCCCGTCCGAGGACGTTTACGGCATGGCGTTTTAACCGTAAATAATCTTTGCTTGTCTCGATACGCAAATTGACAGCTCCAATCTTTTTGGCGTTTTCTACAAATTCAGATCGCAGCCAGTCGGGGATATAGTACGGGCCATAATCCCAATGGAGGACCATGACATCGGGACAGCGGCGCAGCACGAGATGCAGCATGCATGTTGAATCCTTGCCTCCGCTATAGGCGACGTACGGCTTATCGTGTGTTGCCAAGGCCTCGTATATGATGCGCTCTGCTTCATGCAGCTTTGATTTAAATGCGTCTGTACCGGCCCACATGGCCAGCGTCCTCTTCCAGTCCATGACCATCACAACTTTAGCCTGCATCTGGCACCTGGCGGCACGCATAATGCGACGTTTTTGGGGTTCCAGTATGGCGCCCTATAAGCCAGATATGCCGAGTCCTCGTATTCCTCGCACATCTCAACTGGAATGGGGCGCATAGCAATCCCGCCAGCCGTAAGGGAAAGGTCCTCGTCCAGCTCCTCAAACAGGATGTCCCGCACTGCACCGAACCCGATGCGGCAATCGTTGCCAAGGCCAAAAAGATAATCTTCTATCAGATTTCTGATGATGTCCATGTCGCCGAAGACATAATAAATGACCTCGCGACACGACACATACGGCCCGAGAAGAGCACATGGTGCAGTTTGACGTTTTGGATCTCATGTCCTACGCCGTCTATAAAATCCTTCATGGCCATTCTCCGGAGCTTCCCCCTGATGCCGTTACCTGATATATAGGGTATTGGCACCTCCCCGATGCCGTCCACAAAGACCATGATTGTACGAAGGACCGGCGTTGAACCCGTCTTTTCGTCCCCGCCGTGAAATATCGGCGTAAGTGCGGTAACTGCCCCTTCCACTTCATAATATTTATGCAATTCTGATCACCTCTTCCGAATTATTGTTTTCATCCCTTAATTTTCGCCTTTCGTCCCTCATTTCCTTTGCCCTCATGATGGCAAGCATGGACATGGGGATGTGCTCGGCATAAAGCTTGTTTAGTACTTCCTGTTCGATTGGCCGGAGCTGTTGGGCAATGCGTATGGCCCCGGTCGGGAGAGATTGAAGGCCAAAGTAATTGGCCAGCTTTGAAACGGCCTCAAAGATGGTCCCCCTCCTGCTTGCTGCCCTCACGCGATGGTTGAATATATCATGAGGGTTCTTTGAGGTCTTCATTTTCTTCCAGTCGACTGCGTTGTAAATCAATGCCAGCATTTCGATGATCCTGTCTTCATCTTCTTGCGACATCGACTATCACCTCCCAAAGCAGATTATTTTTCAAGCTGCGAATGCTGCGCAAAAAATCCTGATAACCTTTTTCATACGCCTCCCTCCAGGTCTTGAGTTTGAACTCGCCTGTCCTGAGCTCTGTTTTGGTTATCCCCAGCCCAAGAGCAGATAACGCCGTATCAAGGTAAGACACGGCTTTGTCCTTCTCGAAAAGGATAGGAACGTCGTAACCTTCGTGGGAGAACCAGTATTTGTTCGTGCTATTGGCCACGTTGTGCAGACAGCGCAGCCATGTCTGCTTCTGGCCAAGCTTTGCTATGTGAATGAAAAATGGGGGATCGGGTGGCGAAAAGAGAATTGAGCATGCCTCATCGTTCTTGAACGTCTTGAAACCGGATGACGACGCCACCCACGACTTTCTTCTGAATGTCTGATCAGAGAAGATGAATGCACATTCAGGACAGGTGCAGTTGCCGGCGAAGAAACAGTTCCAGCCCGTGAAATTATCCGAGACCACTTTTTTGAGCGGAATCCCGCATTCGGTCTCGGCCCCGCAAACGACACAGATACCTGCGATATCGCCTTTCCCGATATCGCTGCCTGTAGCAACGGCCAGCAGTTTACTTAGATGCATCTTCGCCCTCCTCGTATTGTTCTACGTACTGTTCTATAAGGCTGCATATGATATCGTTCATCGTCCTGCCTTCTTTAATAGCAATGATTTTGAGCTTTCTGTGAAGTTCGTCGGTAATTCTGAAATTAAGCTTTTTAGTTTTCTCCATTTGTATGTCCTCCTTACAACAGATAAGGCGGGGGCAAAAGCCCCGCCTTAATTCAATCTTATTGGTTCACCATGCCCAAACAGTTGGGCCACCTTATTGGGTTCCCATGGGGAGCATATTGGTCCCCATTGGATCTGTTCTATCTCATCTTGTGTTAGTTCACGCCAGCATTGTTTGACGTCGGCTCCATTCTGCTCAATCCATACTTCAAAGGCACGGTTAATGCCCTTGGAGTAAATCTGAGCACGGCCGTTCTCGGCCGCAAACCCGTGCTTAATGTCCATTCCCTGTACCCACTCAGCTGGCACCGATACTGGTGCCAATCCCCTATAACAACTTACCATTAATCTTTTTTCTGACATTTCCAATCCCTCCTTTTATTGTAATTATGTTACTCTATCCGTTTAAGGAGTTTCCATGTAAAGGGCAATTCCCTAAGCTCATCAACGCTAAGTACCTTGCCTTCGGGTAGACGACAGTCAAGCTTAAAAACAAGCGCCTCGTCGCCTACCTCGAACGCCACCTGTACCCTGTTGGGCGGTATTTCTATACCCAACAGGGATGACATCACCTCAGCCGTTCCTGGATGCCCTACTGCGGACACCCAGTCTTTCCTGGCAACCCATCTTTTAGCCTCATCCTCACTAATTGTTGCTAAGCTAAATATTCCGTCATTCGGTAAAATAGATGTGTTCATGACAAATCTTGCCATATTTAACCCCTCCTTTAATCTATCCCATCTTGGAATGGGCGGGACGTGCCCAGGAGCAGTCTTGCATGGTACTGCCCCTCGGGCAATTCCAATATCCCGTGCTCGGGATGGATTACCCGAGCGGGACCGGCAACGACTACCTTCCCGCTATACAACGAAAAATCCAAAATTGGGTTGGAATGCATGACGCCTTCATAAACGAATACCTGTCCCTCGATACAATGGCGGTCTATATTGTATTCCCCATCTTGAGGAACAATTTTGAATCCGTTGGGATGTTTAGGCTCTCCCCAATCGTAGAACTCGATCGGGGCAGGATCAAGCTTAAAGAGCAGAAGATCGCCTTGCCTGAAGGCGGGTGTATCCCATCCTAAGATATTCCTGTACTCGTCCTGAGACATCAGTCGGCATGACCCGTCTGGAAAGGCGATATATATGCCTTCCTTGATGGCCCACGCTTTGGCCCCCTCGCCCAAGCATGGCGCTTGGGCCATCTCTAGGGCGAATAATCCCTTAGTGAACCATCCGTCCTTGTGCCTGCCATCGGCGTCGAATCCAGGAATTTCGCTAATTACGGCGAGTTTCCTTGGTGTGAGGCGTTTAATGGCATTGATGAACTTATTGGGATTATCGGGATAGTTGGGGAAATAAATAGGCTGGGTGAAGACGTAATCCTTATGTCCCCTTTCCCACCCCACCTTCACGTCCCCATAGCCGTTGTCAGCTACGGCAACGGTATATCTGAGGCCATCCCCACGCCCGCCGGTGATCCATGCCCAAGTAACGGCATAGCCATCGGCGGTCCCGAACCTAGTTTCATACAATGTATGAAAGCCCTTTAGAGGGAACTCAATCCCTGTTTCTCCATATTTGGCTTCCTCCAAAGCGTCTACAATTGCTGGCCTCTTTAAGAAAAGCATGTTAACGTTTCTGTCTATCTTTATCATTTTTCAATCTCTCCTTGTTTTATTGTTTTTGTTGGCGGGGGGTGTCCCCGCCATTATTTTTATCCTTCGAAGAAATATGATCCTTCGGCATCGACCTGGAAGATCGAGCCGTCCTCAAGAATCGCCCTAAAACCGAAGTCTGTAGGTTCTCCTGCCCATAATTCCTCACGGCCAGGTCTAGGTGGGGCTATGACTTTAGCGTCATCGCCCAACAACTCGTCGATAATTTCAGAGTAAATATAAGATTGTTCACTATAATTTTTGTTCGCATCCTCCCATATCCTCTCGCGCTTTAGTGAATCTATAATGATTTCGCCCTTCTCAAAATCTACCACCAATCTGCCATACCGCCTGTTCTGATATCTTTTGATGACCATCTTTACCCCTCCTTGTATTTTAGGCAGGGCGACCCCCACCATTGCTTATAACTCCTCTTCTTCTTCCTCTGTATCAGCGTCCCAATTCCGCACCCTGTCTAGATCCTTCTCCTCTACGATGGTGCCCCAGTCGAGCGAGCCTTGCCAGTCAGCGCTTTCCCATAACAACCACTTATTCTCGACAGGCTTACTATCGACAGTAAGGATCTTGTAAAGGCGTCCATGATTGAATGGTTGTAGATAGCACCAGTTTGATCCGTCCCATTCGTCTAAGTTCTCCTTCGTCTCTTCATCGATGACGACGGACAGGCGATGCTGTACATCATTTTCTGCCCATATCTCTTGCCAGTTCGAACCGTCCCAGTATTGGAAGACGTCGGAAACACCCAATATAAGATCGCTCATCCTACATACCGCCCACTTGAGATCGTCATCATCTGGGAAGCAAAGGACGACATCGGGGTTGTAGTCCTCGGCCTCATCGGTACCTTCATAAGCGATGCCATACTCGTCGAGGATCTCATAAAACCTCAGCCACTCGTCATTTTCTTTGCGCTCCCGATATTCCACGAGAGCCTTGCGAATAAGGTCCATGTCAGCATCTGGGCTAAACATGTAGGCCTCGGTCTCATAGAACGAGACACGTTGAATAAGTTCATCGGGATTCACTACCAAATATTTATCCTCGCCGTATAACTTCCACAGTTCCAGTTCTTTTTGTTTCATCCCTAATCCCTCCTATTTTTCTTCCTTGCTTGCTTTCTTCCTTGCTGTCTATATCATATATGCACCTTCATTTTTTGTCAACACCTTTTTCATGTTTTTTTAAATATTTTTTGCAAATAAAAAAAGAGAGCAGGGATCGTATTTCTCTCCCTGCTCTCTGGTTATTATCAAATGGATGTCTTTCTATTCAGGCGGATTGCAGATCTTGCACGGCGTATAGCCTTCTGCTTTAGCCTCCTCCAATGATATCGGGATGCAAGATTTCTTCAAATATTTGCATCCTGCCCTATGATATTTATTACCGCTGTTCGTAATATAGACAGTAATTTCTTTTGCCTGTGCCTGGGGTTTCCCTATGCTTTCCTTAGCCCACAGTCCGACGTTGGCCTCTATGGCCTTCTTCTGTGCCGCAGTAAACCGCTCTACGTATTTCACATTGGGAGGATAAGTGGAGACTTGTGCAAATCCCTTTAGTACGAGCAATTCATTGAAAAGAGTACCGTCCGAAAGCCAGATATAAGCCAGTGTGCGGCTATACTTATCAGTGGGTTGGATATCGTATTCCAGATAAACTTCCTTGTCCTCGAGTATAGATTTTGTGAAGTCCGAGGCCTCTTTGCCATAATATTCTACTTCTTTTTGGGGATGGACCGTTTCGGGAGTGTCGACTCCTATGAGCCTTACTTTCCTGCCGTCGTCTAGCTGTATGGTGTCGCCATCTATGACACGCGAGACAAGGGCTTTTTCCGCAGTGTTAGGAATGGATGGTGCTTTTTGAGAGGCAATGCCAGCAAAGGCGAACGATGTGATGACAGCTATTACAATGCCGATAGGGACAAGCCTTTTAACCCACTTTTTCACAGCTGTTCCCCTCACTTATTTTAATTTGATTTTGTCTGGTTTTATATATCTTAATACACCATTATGTATGTGATAACTTTCAGCTATTCTGTAAATATTGCCTGGATCGACATTAAATTGTTCAGTAAAGCCTTTCCAGTTAATTTTATTGGCTATATCTCTATTAAAAATTATTTTTACAACAGTCTCCAGCCTGCTGTTACCATATTGATCCGTCATTTCACCTAACGCAAACATCCCCACAGTATCTACTTTTGGGTTTTGATACAAAATGCTGCAGGCTGACAATACCGTACCACCGACACGTCTAACCAGATCGGTTTCATCCCATACTTGCCCTATTTTGAAAAACACAGATAAATTCTTGTGCCCTGGATTAATTGCACTGTCTATGACTTTAACTTCAACAATGTTGTCCTTGAAGTTTCTGCATTCCCAAATTGGATTTAATCCTGAATCCTCTTTTAATGCTGCCGTAACTGTCTCCGGGGTTATTTCTGATGTTGGCCAAGAGGATGGTTTACTGCTACTACCAAAAAATTTAAATCCAATAATAACAATAATTACTATTAAAACAATTAAACATCCAACGCCCGCTGCTGTCGATGCCTTTTTATCTACTTGACTCTTTTCGCTCTTTTCTTTATTTTGATTTTCTTTAACCACGTCTTCCCCTCCTAACTTATATTGATTATTTTTAAAAACCTCTTTTGGGCTTGTTTATGACGTACATTACCTTGCCTATTATTTTAATCATATCGTTTTCAATGTCTTCCTTGTTAAAGATAAGTGGAGGATATGCAGGATTGGCAGCTCGCAATTCAATATTACCATCCCTCTTGAAGAAAATCCACTTGATGGCTATTTGACGCATAATGCCAAAGATAACCAATACCGGATCGCCATCATAAATCTCCTCGGCGGGATTAACTACCACAGTGCTTTTGTCAGGAATACCAGCACCTTCCATCGAGTCACCCTCAACAGTGACGGCAAAGGGCTTTTTCTCGATATCTACGGAAATCACGCCAAAGCTGGATGCAGGCATGAAGATGGATTGTTCGGCCTTTGCATATATATTGTCCGTACCGTTCCCTTGACCGGCACAGGCTATAAGAGTTTGGTCAAGGATCGGTATTTCTATGACCGGTTGGATAGAGCCTTTTTTAATGTTTTCGTGATCCATATCGGTTTCGCCCATAAGATAAGCTATGCTTACGCCCAAAACTTTGGCTAGCTTATTTATCTCCGAACTTCGCGGTTCTCGCCTACCGTTTTCCCAGTTCCAAACAGTAGTTTCTGAGACGCCAACCAGTGATGCCAGCTCTCCTTGTGTAATGCCTAACTTTCTTCTTATCTCTCTGAGCCTCTCACCTATTATATGCATCTCATCTCTCCTTTTTTAAAAAGTATCACGAATGTGTGATTGGATCAATTTGTATTATTTTAGGTTTCTCTCTTGACAAATGTTGGGCTATGGATTATTCTGGTTTAAAATATAACAAACGTAATGATATGGGGGTGGTTACGATTATACGTTTGAGGTGTTTCAGGGAAAAAATGGGATGGACACAAAAGGATTTAGCCGAAAAAGTTGGGCTATCTGAAACAACTATTTGGAATTTTGAAAATGGCCGCAGAGAGCCGCGTTTAAAGGATTTAAAAAAATTCGCAGAGGTCTTTAATTGCACGATTGACGAACTCATAAACCCTACACTTCCCCCCAAGACGGGGGGAGACCAACAATAGCTGTTCTTCAGGCCTTCGTGGAGCAGCTCAAAAAGGTCTGGAGCATGTCGGACGAGTCTGAGGAAGTGCTCACGTACGCCGCCGATCTTATCGACAATGTCCCTGATAAAAATGAGACGAAAGAATTCATCGATCAGGTAAGGCAATGCGCATGTGTCATGACTCAGCTTTTAGATGGGGTGACATGCGATGGACATTCCTGAGTTCGGTTTCTTGCGCCTTAACGATGTATTGCGGATCATCCCTGTATCCAAGACCACCTGGTACAACGGGATCCGCAGCGGCCGTTTCCCTAAGGGCATACGGCTGTCTCAAAACATCGTCGTATGGCGTGTGGAGGACATAAAAAATTTAGTTAGACAACTAGAAGAGGAGGCTGGGATTCATGTTAAAGAGAAGATTGGATGAAAGACTAGTTGGGCTTTTAGTTATGTCCGGAGCAGTTACCGGGCCGTATCGCAGGAAAAGAGGACGGATTACACGCGGAGAGGCCAGGGCGCTCAGAAACATACTGTGCAGTGCGGACGAAAGGGCGCTCCTGGATCCCGAAATTGTCAGCTCAATTACTGTGGAAGATATGCAGACTCTCTGCAGATATGCAGGAGACTGATGTCTTCCACATTATTTTTCTTACTGGGCAGCAGCGCATCCGGGAGTTGCAGGACGAAATAGAACTCCAGCGGGTGCGTGTCGAGCATGCCATGGAAGCAGCGCACAAATATGGAAGCCGTAAAGCCAGAAATAGGCTCAAAGAGGAAGTGCGCAAGCTTACATGTCTGGAAGAGATGCTTAAAAAGGAGATGGAGAATGTCTGTAATAAGCAAAAAAGGAATATCTTATGAAGAATGGGTTGAGGAGCGGAAAAAAGGGCTGGGCGGTTCGGACGCCTCTGTTGTACTCGGGCTCAACAGGTGGAAGAGCCGCATGGCCCTTTTTTTGGAAAAGACCGGCCAAATCGAGCCACCATCTGCAGGCGAAAGGGCTTACTGGGGGACAGTCCTTGAGGATATCGTCGCCCAGGAATTTGTTCGCAGGTCAGGCAAGAAGATCCGCAGGCGCAACTTCATCTTCCAGGACGGGGAATATCCCTTCCTGATAGCCAACATAGATAGGGAAATAGTAGGCGAAAACGCCGGGCTTGAGTGCAAGACCACGGCCGAATACAACGCCGACGACTGGAAGGATGATCTTGTCCCAGATATCTACTTCTGCCAGTGTCAGCACTACTGCAGGGTCATGGGCTGGGACGGCATATATATTGCCGTCCTCATCGGCCTAAAAGACTTCAAGTGGAAGTATATCCCCAGAGACAACGAATTCATAGCAGCCATGGTTGACCGTGAGGTTGATTTCTGGGTTAACCATGTGGAAAAGAACATTCCCCCGGAATGGGACGGGTCGGATGTATCCGATGAGCTGCTCAAGAAGCTCTACCCTGAAGCAAAGAAACCGTCCGTACAGCTTCCCGATGACGTTAATTCGATCATTGCGGATTACCTTAAGCTGGACGGGCAGATCAAGGAGCTTGAACAGCTCAGGGATTCGTACAGGCAGCAGCTGCAGGCCTTGCTTGGCGACGTCGAGCGGGGTGAGACCTCGCAGTACTGCATCGTATGGAGCAACGTTGTAACCAACAGGCTTGACACAAAAGCCTTCAAATCATCGCATCCCGACCTTTACGAGCAGTTCTCAAAGCCTTCGGCTTACAGAAGATTTTCAGTAAAAAGAATCGAAAGGGAGGAATAAAAGATGGCAATAGTAAGTGGCGATAATTCTGAAATAAAAAACAAGATTGCCCAGAGACCAAAGGACAAGGTAGATCAGACTATCGGCCTTATAGCGCGCATGAAGGGCGAGATGGCAAAAGCCCTTCCCATGCACCTGAAGCGCAATGCCGAACGCTATGCCCGCATAGCCATGACGCTCATACGCGAAAACCCCACGCTTGCCTCATGCGATGCGTATTCCCTCCTTGGAGCGCTCATGACTGGAACCGCCTTAGGTTTGGACCCAAGTCCCCAGTTGGGGCAGTTCTACATCGTCCCATACGGCAGAAAGGCCGTATTCATCCTTGGCTATAAAGGCCTCATCGATTTGGCCTTCAGGTCTGACAGGATTGCCACTATATTTGCCACCGAGGTGTACGAAACCGACGAATTTGATTACTCTTATGGCCTCGAACAGAAGCTCGTACATAAGCCCTCCGGTCTGGCCGATCCCGGCAAAATAACGCACTATTACGCAGTTGTGAAGTTCACCAATGGCGGATACGTCTTTCACGTCATGACCGACGAACAGGTGCAGGCATACGGAAGGAAGTATTCCCCCTCCTACTTCAAGAAAGACAGCCCGTGGCAGACGAACCCTGTGGCAATGGGCAAAAAGACGGTTATAAGACAGCTTGCGAAGTACATGCCCCTTTCCCCCGAGATGTCCTACGCCATTGCCCGTGACGAATCCGTCGTTTCCGAAGGGCTTGAGGAGATAAAAGAAGAGAAGGACGTAATCGATGTCATGCCTGTATACCCTTCAGCCGATGAAGAGTCTGAAAGCGAAGAGTCTCCGGAAGCCCAGGGGCAGGAGGGGTAACCATGGCCAAGCAGCAGCATATATGGACAGGACAGGTGACAATATGGGATGACGGTAAGCTCTTCTATGCTGAAACCCAGCTGGACGAACAATGCAGACTTGTCAGATGTGCCAAGAACGTATCCATTGCCGTTACTTGGCTGTTTGATGAGCTTGCCTCCCATGGAGTTATACCTTCAGTTATGAGGGAATGACCCCGTTTAGGGGTGAGTAATTATGCGATCGAGGATGATAAAGCCTGAGTTTTGGAGTGACGAAAAGCTCGCGAGAGTCTCGCGAGACTCTCGACTGCTATTCGCGGGACTGTGGAGCACATCGGACGACTATGGCGTGACCAAGGGGCATCCTATGTGGCTGCGCAGTCAGATATTCCCCTATGACGATATTCAACAGGGAATGATAGAAAAATGGCTTCATGAACTGGAAGAAATCGGCGTAATCATAAAATTTATACATAACGGCGAAACTTTCTATTACATAAAGAATTTCAAGAAGCACCAAACCGTTGATAAACCCTCGAAAGCACGTAATCCAGAGCCTCCTGAAGACATACTCGAGGAACACTCGCGAGACACTCGCGAGACACTCGCTACTGAATCGCGAGACGCCATCGATGAAACAGAAACAGAAACAGAAACAGAAACAGAAACAGAAGAGATAGTGTCAAACGGCCAAAAAGAAAAAACGCCGTTTGACGCCGTCGCGTCGCTTTACAACGAGATCTGTCAATCATTGCCAAAACTGCAGAAGCTAACCGCTAAGCGAAAAAGGGAGATACGCACAAGGTGGAGATCCTATCCGGATCTTGAGACATTTAAGCGCCTGTTTCAAAAAGCCGAGGAGAGTGACTTTTTAACCGGCAGGAATGGCAGATGGACAGGGTGTAACTTTGACTGGCTCATAAAAGAGTCAAACATGGTCAAAGTGCTGGAGGGTTGTTATGACAATAAAGGTGCCGAGATAAAGAAAAACGTCCGAGGGATGGCACCGCCGGCAAGTGAGGAAAAATTTACAGAGGAAAAGCGAGTCATTAACGAGATGTTTGGAGGTGACGTACGTGAATACGGATTTTGGGTATCAGAAGGCAAACCGCCAATCGACGAATGGCGAAAAGAAAGATGCCGTGCCGATAACAATTTACCTAGGGTCTCTGTTTAGTACAATGCAGTCAGCCCAGACAGCATTGGAGCAAATAAAGGAGTGCCCTAATACTGCCGGAAACTGTAACGATTACATGATTCTATTTGAAGATCGGCTCGTTGTCTGCCCGATATTTACCTCTGTCGAGACTATATCGGATACTAAAGCCTGCCCATATGCTGCTAAGCTAGCCAGAGCATTTGACGAAACTGTAAAGCGTACCATCGCCGATGCAGGTGTTCCCGTTCGGCATATGTCGCGCATAGGCAATCACAATGTCGATGCAAACTTGAGACAGGCTATGCAATACAACTATAGAGATTTCCTGTTACTTTGCGGCCCGACCGGCACTGGTAAGAGTTTTGCTGCGGCCTATCTTTGTTATCGATGGGTAATTACCCGGTTTCTTGGCATATTTAAAGACAGGAAGAAATGGGGAGAGATAGAAAAAGCTGTACAGGAAGGCATTGGCTGGTATACGTCTTATGAGGCCGCAACCGCAACCTATCAGGAGCAGAAGGAGATAGCAAAGAAGCATAGGATACTTGTCCTCGACGATCTGGGCATTGAAGATAACAGCCCACGCAGTGTGGCTGGAATAAACTACATTGTTTCTAAAAGATATGACTATGGCGAGGATATGGCGACCATTGTTACAGGGAACTTAAGCATAGACGACATAAGCGAACGCTACGGCAAGAGGTTGACTGACAGATTTATGGAGAACGGACAGATCATAGTTTATGACGGTCATGTTATGAGGGGGAATATCAAAACTACAGATCCTGGGAAGTTAACATAAAGCTGAGGTTGGGGGGGATTATGGGCATGATATGCGTTATGTGCGGAATGGGTTATTTGCCGGAAGATATAACGTGCGTGGGCGTGTGCAAGCACTGCTGGCCCAAGTACCAGGAAGAGCACGAGCGGAGGATGGTGGAGATAAAAAAGCGAATGCAGGAAATGAAAGAGCCTATGTGCATGCTGAAGCGAGATGTAGAGGGGCTCCCGAAAGAGGTGGAACTGTCATGATATTTTGTGCAATTTGCAAACATCATCCAAGCGGAACAGAAGATGGTCCGTGTTTTGCACCATTACCATATTGGCTTGCTATTGACAGGTCTGCAATTATAGTTTCCGGTGCTGGCGATCATAAGACGGCGCGCAAATGTATGTGTTATGTAAAGCGAGGCGAAAGGCAGGATGCCGGCAAGGAAGAAGAATATTAGCAGGGTTATTCCCAGATTCGCAGATGAGGCGCTTCGGCTGGCCAAGGGCGACAGGAAGGCTGCATATTCGCAGTATATCATCCTGATGTTCAAAGCCACAGGCAGGGCCGTGCCGGGGTGCGATAACATGGAGCTGCAGGCATACTACGACATGAAGGGGGTATAAAAATGCCTAACAGAAATTTACATGAAATCATGGGTCATATCGGCAGGGATCCCGAACTCAGATATACCGGTTCGCAGAAGCCTGTTTGTACGCTCAGCATTGCTACCAGCAATGATTTCAAACGAAACGGCGAATGGGTTAAGAACCCCCCGGAATGGCACAATATCGTCATATGGGGGGAGTTGGGCGAGCTTGTGTCGAGGGAATTCAAAAAAGGCGACGCTATTATGGTGCGAGGCCGGCATAGGACCAGGAGTTATGAAAGTAAGGGTCAGAAGAAGCAGATATCGGAGATAATAGCTACAGAGATATACAGACCTGTTTATGTCAAGAAGACAGCAGAGCCGGCTTCTTACATACCCGAAGAGGCACCGATACAGGAATTCTCCGATGACAGCCTGCCTGATGCCGATATTCCCTTCTAGGAGTGACCCGGATGCAGATAAGCGATGATGTCATAGAACATCTCCGTGAGTTGCGGCGCTTGGCATATAAAGATACGCGTACGTTGAAGTGCAGGCAGCGCAAGAAAAGGAACGGGCCGAAGCAGGAGGTGTGGTATTGGACAGGCGATGAAGTAAAAAAGTTATGTGATCTTGCGCGCGTAGGATTAAGCGACGAGGAGATAGGCAAAGCCATCGGCCGTTCCTGGACGGCAGTGAGATCAAAGAGATATGAGCTTGGCATAACGATGAAGAACAAGCAGTCTTTGTTTAATGACGACTGGATTAACTTTATAGCATCAAGCAGCAGTGCCGGGCTCAATAAAGCTGATGAATGGCTTAAACTGTCCAAAAACATGGAACGTAAGCTGCATAAAGGTATGAAATATATAATAAAACCCAAAACAGGGACAACATCTGAAAACGTCAGATCCATGTATTTCGACAGCGTAATATACAATACAAAAAGGCAGCCAATGTTCATATTTCGCAGCAAGGCAGGATATCTTGAGTCCTTTACCATTCAGCAGATGCAGGATTACATATTTGAGGCAGACCGCAAATGAAACCCAAGTCGGCCAAAGCAAAAGGACGTTCGCTTCAAAGATGGGTCTGTAAAAAGATAGCGGAACTGACAGGTTTTGAATGTGGAAAAGATAAGCCCATCGAGTCCAGACCAATGGGGCAGAGCGGATCTGATGTAAGGCTTGAAAGCAGTGTTTTAGATGTATTTCCTTTCAGCGTCGAATGTAAGTTCCAGGAGCGATGGAGCGTGCCAAAATGGATTGAACAGGCCAAAGCCAACGAGGCAGAAGGGACGCATTGGCTCCTGGTTTGCAAGCAGTCCAGAAAACCTCCCGTTGTTATCCTTGAAGCCGATGCCTTCTTTGAAATTCTAAAGAAGGCAAGAATGGAGGCAGGCGAATGAAGCGAGATTTTTTCCGTGCAGTAGAAAGTGCCCTGTTTAGCTTCCCGGCACTCATAAGGCAGTTAACCCTGCGTGAAGAGTTCATAATGGCTAAATGCGATTGTTTTGACGGCTTTATCAAGCCCGGCAGTTCGGGCTCGGTATTGTCAATCGAAGACAGGGTTGTTGCTGCCAAGGAGAGAGATCCCGAATATCAGCTTCTTCTTGCAAAGACAAAAGCTATAAAACAGGCCTTTAAGTCGCTTCCGGCAAACCTAAGACAGCTTGTCGTGCTGTATTATTTCGAGCAGCTTCCAAGAGAAGTCGTAATGGAGGAGATGGCGATATCCGAGCGCGAGTTCTACAGGCAAAGGCGCAAGGCGGTCGAAAAGTGTGCGCCGTTCATACTTGGTCCGTTTGGGATGTGAGGAGTTATCTTGTGTCCTTCTTTTTTGGAACAAAATGGGACCGCAACTGCTGGTTTGTAATCACCTTAAACCCTATACTTTAAATCAATACAAAAAACAGGGGGTGGTCCGATGCGGACAAAAATAGCAAGATTGATGGCTTTAAAGGGGGTAGGGAACACAACCATCGCTAAGACTTTGGGGATCTCCGACGTTGTATTTTGTGCATGGAAACGAGGACGGGTCGTAGTACCTCCAGGACGGAGAAAACAACTGGCGGAGGCCCTGGGCGTAAAGGTCGAGGACATTTTGGACGAACGAGGATTGGCCCTACTTGCTGTAGAGGAAGAGGAGTTTTAATGAAGTGCCTAATTTTATATATATAATTAATAAAAATGGAGGTATGGATTTAAATGCATGAAAACATTAAAAAAGATTTTATAGAATTAAGTAAAAGTTATTTTGAACTACAAAAGGAAAATGCCCGATTAAGAGAATTGCTTTCGAAGTTGGGTATAAGTGATATACCTTATTCTTGCCCTTTCGCTGGACAGGTATATGTTAAGCCTTGCCCATTTTGTGGCGCAGCCCCTGGCCTATGTGATGAAGATGGGAATGGCGGTCCTAGAATGGCAATGATCCCAGAGGATGAAGAGGATTGGGAAGAGGATGAAGAGGATGCAGATAATTTAGAAGAGGACGGAGAAAATGAAAATGAGGAAAAAGATTGGAATTGTGAAGGGAATAATTTAAGATGGGCAATAGAATGTGATTGTGGATGTGTTTTAGATTCTTTGGAAGGAGAAGGCCCAAAAGAACTATGGGAGCGTTGGAATAGGAGGGCAAATATTAAATGAGATGCATAGGGTTATAAGTTGTGATTAATTTGGCAGAAACCTGGCAAAATTAGAAGTACAAAGTGAGTATAATATAAACAATAGCGTATATGTCTTTAAGAAGCATTTCACGGGTCCTTCCAACGTTAAAAAGGCAAAGCGATTGCGGCGAGCCCCGATCTTTGCCTAGGTGTCAAAAAAATTTCACTAGAGTTCCGTCCACCAACGCATTAAACAGGTGCGTTGGTGTTTTTTATTGTATAAAGGTGTGGTTAATATGTCTGTTAAAACAGATGTCTCCGGCATAATTGTCAATACCGACGTTTTGGCCAAGCTCTTTGGCGTAACGCGAAGATATATAAACCAGCTTGCCAAAGAAGGCGTCTTGGAAAGGCGAGCGCCTGGACGCTGGCCTCTCGAACCGAATATAAGCAAATACATCGAATTTCTAAGGACAGGCAAGACCGACAAGGAAGGACAGGAAGCAAAGTCGATCTATTGGGAAGAGAGGGCAAAGCATGAGGCTGCCAAACGTGAAATGGCAGAGCTTAAGTTGTCCAAGCTCAAGAACCAGATGCACGATGCCGCTGACGTTGAAATGATTATGACCAATATGTTGACGATCTTTAGAAACCGCATTTTGGGCATTCCGCAAAAATTAGCTCCAAAGCTGATAAGCCTTAATAACCTGGCTGAGATAAGCAGTATTATTGAAGATGAGATTTTGGAAGCCCTGACAGAGCTTAAAGATTATGATCCTGCACTTTTTGCAGTTGAGGATGATGGCGATGAGCAAGACGATGACTCTGACGAAGACAGCGAAACTGTTCGGTAAAATAGCGAAAAGCATTGCCCCTCCGCCTAAGCTTACCGTCAGCGAATGGGCAGACGCATACAGAAAGCTTTCGCCGGAGAATTCGGCAGAACCGGGCCAATGGAGGACCGACAGGGCACCATATCAACGAGAGATTATGGATGCCGTAACCGATCCACGAATCGAAAAAGTAGTCATCATGACAAGCAGCCAGGTAGGCAAATCGGAGATACTAAACAATATCATAGGTTATTACATCGATGTTGACCCTGCTCCGATACTTCTGATACAGCCTACCATCGACATCGCACAGGATTACTCCAAGCGCCGTATAACCCCCATGATAAAAGACACGGAAGTCTTGAGCTGCAAAGTGGCGGATTCAAAGACAAGAGACCTGAACAACACTATTTTGATGAAAGTTTTCCCGGGTGGCTTCCTTGCTATGGGCGGAGCCAACAGCCCTGCGGGGCTGGCCAGCCGACCGATACGCATACTTCTGTGCGACGAGGTAGACAGGTACCCGTCAAGCGCAGGGGGTGAAGGCGATCCGATATCGTTAGCCGAGAAACGCACCATAACGTTCTGGAATCGCAAGAAGATATTTACTTCTACCCCGACCATACGCGGGGCCTCCAGGATTGAGGCCGAATATGAACTTGGGACAAGGGAAAAATATTGTATTAAATGCCCCGGATGCGGTAATTATCACTTCATAGAGCTGCGGGACATAAGGTTTAAGCACAGATCTGAGGAAATTGCGGGCAAAAAGACATATATCGTGGATGAAGTTAAATGGAGATGCCCTGATTGTCATAACGAATTTGACGAATATACGATGAAAAGGCAGCCTGCAGAGTGGATAGCCGAAAACCCATTGGCAGTGACCAACGGTATCAAAAGCTTTCACCTCAATTCGTTTGTATCTCCATGGCACTCCTGGAAGAGCATAATACAGGAATTTCTTGAATCCAAAGACGATCCGGAGCGGTTTAAGGTCTTTGTCAACACTATTTTGGGCGAGACTTGGGAGGAACGGGGCGACATAGAGGACGAAGGCGTGCTCATGTCGAGGCGCGAGAAATACGATGCGGAAGTCCCTGATGGTGTTTTGATGCTTACCATGGCGGTCGATACTCAGGATGACCGTCTTGAGTACGAAGTTGCCGGATGGGGCCGGAATGAAGAGTTATGGGGCATAGAAAAGGGCATAATTTGGGGAAGGCCCGACGACCAGGCCACATGGATGCAGTTGGATGAGAAGATAAACAAGACATGGAAGCGAAAAGACGGAACCGGTATGTGCGTTTCGTGCACCTGCGTTGACTCGGGCGGTCACTTCACTGATGAAGTCTACAGGTATTGCCTTGAGAGGCTTCAAATGCGTGTGTTCCCGATACGAGGACAGGGAGGATCCGGTATTCCACTGGTCTATAAGATATCTAGGAACAACAAATACAGATTGCCTCTCGTGCTTCTTGGCGTGGATTCCGGGAAAGCGGCCGTGATCCAGCGCATTAAAATACAGAAACCTGGACCAAAATATTTCCATTTCCCTCTGCAGGAAGAGCGTGGATATGACCAGCAGTACTTCAAGGGACTTATATCCGAACGCCAGGTTATACGAAAGGTCAAAGGCAGGATAGTCGTTTCCTGGGAAAATATCAGTTCTGACAAGAGAAATGAACCGCTTGACCTTCGTGTTTATAACCTTGCAGCCTTACGTCTGATGAATCCTGACTTTGACGCGCTTGAAAAGAGGATCTGCAAATCTCAAGAACCGCAGTCTCAACAAATTAAGGTTCAAGAGCAGCCGAAGAGACGTTATGGCTGCATAAAAAAATATGATCTGTGAGGTGCGACGGCATGGAGAGCATCCAAGAAAGGCTTGAGAGGATAAAAGAGCGCTTGCAGGCATACTATGATGCGGAACTGGCAATTTTGCAGGGGCAGGAATACAGAATAGGCACAAGGACGCTTCGGAGGGCCGATCTTGTGCAGGTACAAAAGAACATTAACGAACTGGAGCAGCAGAAAAATATACTTGAAGCCAGGCTTTCCGGGTCATTTATTGGCAGTAAAAGGGTGGTTTTGAGAGATATTTAGGAGGGCCGGCATGAATGCCATAGATAAAATCATATCGTACATAAGCCCGCAAAGGGCACTAAAGCGCCAGGCTGCACGCAGGGCGCTTCAATTTTTTGATACTGGATATTCCGAATCTGGCGCTTCCTTGCGCAAGAAGTCCATGCGAGGATGGCAGGCCTGGTCCAGCAGCCCGCAGGCCGACATAGACATGAATGTAGATGTCTTGCGGCAGAGGTCCAGGGATCTGTTTATGGGCAGTGCGCTGGGTCGGTCTGCCATCGTAACGCCAAGGTCGCACGTGATTGGTGTTGGCCTGAAGCTAAGAAGCAGGATAGACGCAGAATTTTTGGGCATAAGCAGGGAAGAGGCCGATAAATGGGAGAAAAACGTAGAACGGCAGTTTAATGCATGGGCTGAAAGCAAATTTTGCGACGCAACGAGGCTTAATAACTTTTATGAGATGCAGTCGCTGCTTTTTATGTCCTTTTTGCTGAATGGTGACGGTTGGGCATTACTTAAAACAGTAGAACCGAAGCCATATTTTCCTTTTTCGCTGCGCATCCATCTCATCGAAGCGGATAGGGTCAGTTCTCCTCAGCAATATCGCTCAATTTTCGGCACAAACACGATTCAGATAAATCCCGACAACGGAAACAAGATCATCAACGGCGTTGAAATAGACGATGAAGGCGCTGTGGTTGCCTATTGGATCTCTAACAAATACCAGAACGATCCTGCAAATCCTCTTGAAATTATGGAATGGCAGCGCATAGACGCCTTCAGCGAGGCTACCGGCAGGCCGAATGTCCTTTGTGTTATGGAACCTGAAAGGTGCGAGCAATACAGGGGAGTACCGTACCTCGCTCCGGTTGTGGAGGAGCTGAAGCAGATAACCAGATATACGGAAGCAGAACTTATGGCAGCAATTGTTACCGGCTTTTTTACTGTCTTTATCAAGGAAGGGCAAATACCTATTGGCGACTTCCCGTTAGCAGAAGCCATATCACCGCAGGACAAGGTTGATTTTGATCCCGATGCCTTCGAGCTGGGGGCCGGCACCATCAACGCCTTACCGCCTGGGTACGACATAGCTACCGCAGACCCTAAAAGGCCGTCGTCCAATTTTGACGCTTTCATTACGTCGCTTACAAAACATATAGGGGCAGCCCTTGAGATCCCGTACGAACTGCTGACGAAGAGCTTTAACGCGAGCTATTCGGCAAGCAGGGCAGCCTTGCTTGAGGCATGGGATGCCTTCAGGATGCGTAGGTCATGGTTTGCCCATGATTTCTGCCAGCCTGTTTATGAGGTTTGGCTTGCCGAAAGGATCGCACAGGGGAAGATAAAAGCACCCGGCTTCTTTTCCGACCTTATAGTCGCGAAGGCATGGAGCCGTGCGGACTGGTATGGTCCTGCACCGGGACAGGTAGACCCTGTTAAAGAGGTGCAGGCTGCACAACTGAGGATCTTAAATGGCCTGTCCACGCGTGAAAGCGAAACAGTGGAGCTTACAGGGAGGGATTTCGATAAAAACATAGAACAGCTCAAGAGAGAAAATGAGCTGATGAAGCAGGCCGGGATGCCGACAATACCGGAATAATCATGAAAGGAGGTGTAGAGCTTGTACAAAAAATTCTGGGAGTTCCGCAATCTTTCGGAAGAGGAAGCGGAACTTCTTTTATATGGTGATATAGCATCTGATCTGCCGTGGGCGGATGCAGGCGATACCGTTACACCGCAGAAATTCTATGAAGAATTGAAAAGCCTTAAGAACAAAGCTGTCACGGTACGGATAAATTCTGCAGGCGGTGATGTTTTTGCTGCACATGCAATATATACGCAGCTAAAAAGCCATAAAGCGGGTGTAACCGTGATCGTAGACGGCCTGGCAGCCAGTGCGGCAAGCATCGTCGCAATGGCGGGAGATACGGTAAAAATGCCATCCAACGCCATGATGATGATCCATAATCCTGCTCTTTTTGCATTTGGTTTCTTAACTTCTGATGAAATGAGAAAGTATGCAGAGCAGCTTGATGCAGTTAAAGGATCGATCATTAATGCTTACACGATGAAAACGGGCCTCGACAGAGACACTCTGTCAAAGATGATGGACGAGGAAACATGGATGACGGGGCAAGAGGCGATGGAGATGGGGTTTGCGGATGAAATTATGTTCGAGAGTGTACCGGTTGAATCGAAAGGCAATATTTTGGTTGTAAACAGCGTCAGCCATGACATGTCCAGGTTTAAGACATTCCCAAGGATGCCGGAGGTGGTCAATGGCGTAGCCCCAAAGGATGTTTCAAGAGAGAAAGCACCGGAAGGTGAACCATGGGAGGCCCCTGCATTATCGGATTTCACCGATAAGCAGTGGGAGGAGTTAAGCGATGCAGAGAAAAGGCGCATAGCCGGGCACTTTGCATGGGCTGCATCCATGCCACCTGACAGATACAGCGACCTTAAGCTGCCTCACCACAGGCCAAGCGACGGTGCAGTCGTGTGGAGAGGTGTGGCAAACGCGGCTGCCAGGTTACCTCAGTCAGATATCCCAAGCGCAGACATTGAAAAAGTTCAGGAACATTTGGGAAGTCATTATAAACAGTTTGATCGAGTCCCGCCATGGGAAGAAGAAAAAAGTGAAGATGCATTGCCTAAAAAGGAGGGCGAGAAAATGAATATACAGACAGTAGATGAACTTAAGGCTGCCTTTCCGGATCTTGCAAACCAGCTGTTCGAAGCCGGTATCAGACAGGAACGGGAGCGTATGAAGGCCATAGACGAGATTGCCAAGACGATCCCTGACAATCTTGTGGTGTCGGCAAAGTACGAAAAGGCCATGACTGCCGAGCAGCTTGCATTCGAGGCGGTTAAGCTGGAGCAGCAGATGGGAAGGGAATACATGAAAGACCTGACAGATAACCTTGCTCAGGCCAAAAACATAGCACCGCAACCGCAGGAAGGCGATAAAAACGAAAAGGAGGCCGTTGCAAGAGCAATAGCCGAATTTGCAAATAAAAGGAGGGCAAGATAATGGCTAATTTGGTTCAAAATCTCGGTTCTTTTACCCCTGATAATCTCTTTGCCGGGCATGAAATACCCGTGTTGGTCAAGGGCGTAACTCTTGAAGCAGGACAGGGCGAGCTTAAAAGGGGAACTGTAT
>ENA-UPSB01000800-UPSB01000800.1-bioreactor-metagenome-genome-assembly--contig:-NODE-800-length-45844-cov-18.870122_pt1 | contig 45844 bp, 30 predicted proteins | sample MGYA00238182_ERZ773286 | MGnify/ENA primary metagenome ERZ773286 (study PRJEB29026, sample SAMN07631240) | bioreactor metagenome | isolation source: Switchgrass digestor | place: USA: Dartmouth...
CGTACATGACGAGCACGTCCGTCGAGATGTGCTTGACCACGGACAGGTCGTGGGTGACAAAGATGTATGTAAGGTGCTTTTCCTGCTGCAGGTCCTGAAGCACGTTCAGTATCTGCGCCTGAATCGATACGTCCAGCGCGGAGACAGGCTCGTCGCAGACAATAAACTCCGGACCCAGCGACAGGGCGCGCGCGATGCCGATGCGCTGCCGCCTCCCGCCGTCGAGCTCGTGCGGGTACGAGTAGGCAAAGCGCCGCGCAAGGCCGACCATATCCATCAGCTCGAAGACTTTTTTCTGCCGCTCCTTCCTGCCCAGCATGTGATACGTCTTGAGCGGGTCGGCGATCAGGTCGAACACGCACATGCGCGGGTTTAAGGACGAAAACGGGTCCTGGAAGATAATCTGCATCTTCTTCCGCAGCTCTTTTTTCTGCTTATTCGTCACGTGCGTGATATCTTCGCCCTTGAAGATGATTTGGCCGGACGTGGGCTCGATCAGCTTAATCACAAGGCGGCCCAGAGTGGACTTGCCGCAGCCGCTCTCGCCGACGACGCCCAGCGTGTCGCCCTCGTTAATCGTAAAGCTCACGCCGTCGACGGCGTGCAGCATCCCCGCCGGGTTTTTGAAGTATTTTTTTAGGTTTTCAACCCTCAGCAGCTCGGCCATCTTACAATTCCCCCTTTTCGACCCGCAGGCACCTTACGTTGTGGCCCGGCTCCACGCTCATCAGCCCCGGCTGGATGTTCGCGCACTCTTCCGTGGCGTGCGGGCAGCGCGTGTGGAATTTGCAGCCGGAAGGCAGATTGGCCGGGTCCGGCATAAGGCCCGGAATCGGGGTGAGCCGGTCCACGTCTTTCGTCAGGGAGGGGAGGGACGCGAAGAGCCCCTTTGTATACGGGTGGCGGGCGTTCCGGAATATGTGCTCCAGCGTGCCGTTTTCGAAAATCTCGCCGGCGTACATGATGACGACCTCGTCGCAGATTTCCGCGACGATGCCCAGATCGTGGGTGATGAGCAGCATGGACGTGTCAAACTTCGTCTTCAGGTCGCTCATCATCTCCAGCACCTGCGCCTGAATCGTCACGTCAAGCGCCGTCGTCGGCTCGTCCGCGATGAGCAGCTTCGGGTTGCAGGCTAAAGCCATCGCGATGATGACGCGCTGCTTCATGCCGCCGGAGAACTGGTGGGGGTATTCGCTGCCTCTTGCCGCGGGAATGCCGACCATCTCGAGCATTTCCTTGCTGCGCTCCATGGCTTCCTTCTTGCTGCAGCCCCCATGCTCGTAGATGACCTCGGCAATCTGCTGCCCGATGCGCATGATGGGGTTGAGCGCCGTCATGGGGTCCTGGAAGATCATGGAGATTTCGCTGCTGCGGAGAAGCCGCATGTCGTGGTCTGTGGCCTTCAGGAGGTCCTTGCCCTCAAAGAGGATTTCCCCCGCGGCAATTTTCCCGGGAGGCGTCGAAATCAGGCGCATGATGCTCAGCGCCGTCGTCGTCTTCCCGGCGCCCGTTTCGCCCACGAGGCCGACGGTCTTGCCGGCGTCGATTTTAAGGTCGATGCCGTTGACGGCGCGGATGACGCTCCTGCGGGTGGTGTACTGGACGTGAAGCCCTTTTATTTCAAGCAGACTCATATCGTCACCACCCCTAATCTTTCAGTCTCGGGTCGAGCGCGTCCCGCAGCGCGTCCCCGAAAAGGTTAAAGCCGAGAACCGTCAGCGTGATGAACAAGGCCGGGAACACGATAATGGGCCAGAAGTCGCGGATAAACGGCCGCCCCGCGTTTAAGATGGAGCCCCATTCGGGCGTCGGCGGCTTAACGCCAAGCCCGAGGAAGCTCAGGCCGGAAATCTGCATAATCCCGCCGCCGATGGACATGGTGGCCGTCAGCAGCAGCGGCGCGATTGCGTTCGGAATGATGTGCTTGAAGATAATCCGCAGGTTGCTGGAGCCCGTCGCGATGGCGGCTTCGACGTATTCGTTGCCCTTTATGGACATCACCGTCGCGCGCATGAGCCGGGCGCTTGGCGGGATGCCGGCAAGGGAGATGGCAAGGACCGTATTAAACGGGCCGGTGCCAAGCGCCGTCGAGATGGCGATTGCGAGCAGGAGGCCGGGAATCGCCATTACCACGTCGAGAATCCGGCTGATGATAATGTCGAGCTTCCCGCCGAAATACCCCGATATGGCGCCGATGGCCAGGCCCGCGACGCAGGACAAAACCGTGCTGAAAAAGGCAATCAGCAGCGAGATGCGCCCGCCGTACAGCAGGCGGCTCCAGATGTCCCGCCCGAAATTGTCCGTGCCCATGATGTGCTCGCCGCTCGGGAACGCAAACTTGTTCGTCAGGTCCTGATAGGCCGGGTCGTGCTTTGTAAACAGCGGCGCGAAAATGACAAGAATCAGCAAAATAGCGACAATCGCAAAGCCGGCCATGCCAATCTTGTTCCTGGAGAGCCGGTCGATAATATCCGCCCACTGGCTTCTTTTGCGGGTGATTTCAACGGAGCGCTCGATCGCCTTGTCGTTGCGCATGCGTCTTGTCTGGATCACGCTTATCGCCTACCTTTCACCCTGAGGCGCCGCCGGCGCCCCCACGCCGTTTTCTTCTTTTTTCTTTTTAGAAGAGACATAGAAGCTCTTGATGCGCGGGTCGATAAACGCGTAGGCGATATCGACGATCAGGTTGAGCAGACAAATCACCAGCGCGATAATCAGGACGATGCCGTTGACGACGGAGTAGTCCCTTAAGTTGATGGCGCTTGCCATATACAGGCCCATGCCCGGGATGCCAAACAGCGTCTCGACGATGACCGACCCCATAATCGTCATGGCCATCGCGCCGCCGATGACCGTCACCAGCGGAATCATGCAGTTTTTCAGCGCGTGCCGGCGCAATATGACGCTCTCTTTCAGCCCTTTCGCGCGCGCCGTGCGGATATAGTCCTGCCGGATGACTTCGAGCATGGTGGTCCGCGTCATGCGCATCATGGCCGCGATGCCGCCCATCACGCTCGTGCCGACCGGCAGAATATAGTGCTTGAGCGACGTCAGACCGGATATCGGCAGCCACTTCAATCTCACGCAGAACAACAGGATGCAAAGCAGCGCGAGCACAAAGCCCGGCACCGCCGCCAGAAACAGGGCTATCGTCGTTAAGGTGATGTCAATCACGCTGTACTGCTTGACGGCCGATAAAATCCCGAGAGGTATCCCGATGGCAAGGCCGATAAGAAACGCCATCATGCTGATGCTGAACGACACGGGCAGCCGCTTGGACACTTCGCTGCTAATCGAGAGATTTGTCATGTACGATTTGCCCATGTCCAGCTTCGTCACAAGATTCCAGATATAGCTCGTCAGCTGCCCGAAATACCCTTTGTCCAGGCCCATTTCCTTCGCCAGCGCATCGTACTGCTCCTGGGTATAATCGGCGCCGAGCTTGGCCGTAACAGGGTCTCCCGGGGTGAAGTACTGAATCGTGAAAACAATCACAAGCACGCCCAGCATAACTGGGATGACCCAGAGCAGGCGCATCAAAATGTATCTGCGCAAACACTCTCCCGCCTTTCCTTTCAGATTGAGGCCTCGATGGCAGAAGGTTCCTTGAAATTCCCGAAATCACGAAACCGCGCGGCAAAGCGGCGCGGGATTTTGCCCGCGGGCAAAATCCCGCGCCTTGTGCTTTAGGGAGCTTCGTTACCAGCCGGCGGAGAGCATGCCCATTCTTCCGAAGAGGAAGCCGCCGACGGCAGTGGTGATGTGTCTGTCGAGGATGTCCCGCGGGATCTTGTTGGAGTTAAAGCCGAGCGCGCCTTTCTGCGCCGCGAAGGGGATGCAGTAAATGTTTTCGTATATGTACTTCTGGAAGTCGTGGGACGCCTTCATCCGCTTCGCCTCATCGATGCTGTTGACATCCTTCCAGATATCCATGGCCTCCGGGAAAGGCAGGGTATACCACGGAATGCCGCCCGGAACCATGAGGAACGTGGAGTTGGTCCACACGTCCTGCGCGGCCGTGCCCATCGAGAAGGCATAGAAGCCGAAGTCCGTCGGCCCGCCCTGGGCCCAATAGGGGACAAGCGAGGTCAGGTCGCTAAACTCAAGGCTCACGTCAATGCCGATATTGGCGGCCATCGCCTGGAAGATTTCCGCCATGTCCTTGTAGGTGTCGATCGTTCTGGCGTACAGCTTCAGCTCATGCGGCCCGTACCCGGCTTCGGCGAGAAGCTGCTTCGCTCTCTCCGGGTCGTACTCCCGCGGCTCGCCGGGGGTGATATAGTACGGGGAAGTCTTCGGGACGATAGAATCACTGTACTCGAACAGCTCCCTGTAGAGGGTTTCGCCCATGGACATCCAGTCGATGCCGATGGCGATCGCCTCGCGCACCCTCTTGTCAAACCAGACCTCATTGTTGTTGAAGCCGAATACAAAGTTCATGACCGAGCCGTTCGACTTGACCAGCATGTCGACGCCTTCAACCGGCTCCTTCGCCCATCTTGCGTAGTCGTTGGTGGACACCGCCAGGAAGTCGACGTTGCCGAGCTCGAGGTCCATGTAGGCGACGGAGGTGTCGGGATAGACTTTGACGTAGTATTCCTGAACAACGTGCGGGCCTTCGTTTTCAATATCCCAGTAATCGGGCCGGGCCCTGGCGATATAGTGGTCGTCGGGGACGAATTCAACGATTTCATACCGGCCGCTCGTCACAGGGCGGTAGTACCAGTCTTCCGAGTCATACCCGACGCTCTCCGCCCATTCCTTGCATATCAGGACGACGTCGGTGTTCTGGAACAGGAAGTGCGGCTGCTTCACCTTATACCGCACGGTGTATTCGTCAACGATTCCGTTTTCCCGCGTCCAGTCCACGTCGAGCTGGGAGTTGCTGAGCATGACCGGCACGGCCCACGGCTCGGCGATGCACAGGACGCTGTAGAGGGCGTCTTCCGAAGTGGCGTGTTTCCCGTTGGAGAAGTAGATGTTCTCATACATTTTGCATGTCAGGATAAGCCCGTCGTCCGACCACTCCATGGATTCAAAGACGTCGGAGTAAAACTCGCCCGTCGCCGGGTTCATCCTGAACAGCCTGTCGAACACCAGGTCGTTGGCCAGGAAGTCATGGCCGAGCATCGCCGGGTTGCAGTGGCCGATAGAGGTGGTGGCGATGACGATCCGGTCAACGACGGGCTGGCCGCCGGAGGAATCCGGGGAGGAGCCCGGGGAGGCGCCCGGCGTGCTGCCGCCCGGGGTTGACGTGGCCGGCGGTTTTTCTCCGGATTTGCCGCATCCGGCAACCGCCGCAAGGAGCATGATGAGCGCGAGTGCAACGCAGAGAATTGACCTTAAGCTTTTCATTTTCCTTGACTCCATAACACCTCTTATCCTTTCATTTAAGTTTTTTAATTGCTAAAGTTTGTTAAAAACCTGTCTGGCTTCGCCCCCATACTAAAGCAAAAAACGCTTCCAAGTACAGTAACAGGAAATTGCATTTTCTTGTAAATCTGTTTTGAATTTCCAAATTTGTCACATGCCACGCTTCAATTTTTATTAAAAATGACGAAAGCCTTTAGGGCGCGCCGCCTGATGCGGCTATAGGGTTCGCGTTCAAGGCCGCCGGCGCTTTTTCAGGCGGCCGCGGCCTTCGCGGCAGGGCTACCCGCCGATCTGGGTGGGGATGCCCGTGGCTTCGAAGATGCGCCTGATTTCCTCGACGCGCTCGTCAGGCAATCTCGGCGTTCCGGCCATTTTGTACGGCCTGCCGAGCTGCTCGTACTTCACGGCGCCGAAATCGTGGTACGGGATGAGGTCGATGCGCCTTACGCTCCCGACGCTCGCGATGAGCGCCGCCTCCTTTCGGAGCGTCTCGTCGTCGTCCGTGTGCCCGGGGACGAGGGGGAGCCTGATGATAATGTCCTTGCCGAGGGCGCCAAGGTGCCTGAGGGTGTCGTGAATGACTTCGTTGCTCACGCCGGTGTCCCGCCGGTGCCGCTCCGGGTCGAACCCCTTGAGGTCGAACAGCAGGAGGTCGGCCTGTTCGAGAACCTTCAGCGCCAGCGGGGAGACGGGATACCCGCACGTGTCGATGGCGACGTGGACGCCCGCCTCCTGCAGCTTTTTGACGAGCGCGTAAGTGAACTTGTCGCTCATGGTCGCCTCGCCGCCGCCGATTGTCACCCCGCCGCCGCTTCTGTCGTAATACGCTTTGTCCCGCATCAGCTCCTGAAATGCCCTTTCGACGGTGTACGCCTCGCCGAACATCGCAAGCGCTTTCGTCGGGCAAACCTCGGCGCATTTCCCGCAGTTTGTGCACCGCGCGCGGTCGACAACGGGGCCGCCGCTTTCAAGCGTCAGAAACTTGCAAAGGCCGCGGCACGCGCCGCACTGATTGCACTCGGACGGCGTCACGCCCAGTTCCGGATAAGGCTGCTGGCTTTCCGGATTGCAGCACCACTTGCAGCGCAGCGGACATCCTTTCAGGAAGATCGTCGTGCGAATACCCCAGCCGTCAACAAACGACCCTCTGGTAATCGTGAAGACGACCGCGGTGTATTCGTCTGCCGCCATCCGCTTATACCTCCTTAAACTCCGTCTTCAGGATGATGTCGTCCTGCACCTGCTTGCTCAGCTCGACGAAATACGCGCTGTAAGTGGCCACGCGGACGAGCAGGTCGCGGTAGTTTTGCGGCTCGGCCTGCGCTAAGCGCAGCGTCTCGGCGCTGAGGAAGTTGAACTGGACGTGGAAACCGCCCGTCTCGCAGTAGGTCCGGAGCATGAGCGCGAATTTGCGCAGCTTCTCCTCGCTGTCGACGGCGCCCGGGTTAAACCGCATGTTGAAAACGGAGCCGCCGGATATCGCTGTGTGGTCGAGCTTGGCGACGGAGCGCATGGAGGCCGTCGCGCCGCTTGTGTTTTTCCCTTGGCTGGGCGAGATGCCGCCCTCGGCCAGCGGCTTGCCCGCCAGGCGCCCGTCGGGCAGCGCGCCGACCTTGCTGCCCATGACGAAATTGCCCGTCCCCGCCATGGCGGCAAGCGTATGCTTCGTCCCGGCAATGCCTTCAAACCGGCTGAGAACGGAGGACGCAAACTCCAAAATGTCGCCCACGATGCTGTCGACGTAGTCGATGTCGTTGCCGAATTTCGGCGCGGCCAGCAGCGCGCCGCGGAGCACCTCGTACCCCTCGAAGTTGTTGTCCAGCGCGTCGATGAGCTCGGACATGGTAAATCTCTTTTCCTCAAAGACGAGCTTTTTAATCGCGGCGAGGGAATCGGCCACGTTCGGCACGCCCACCGCCCCGTGGGACTCCGTTGCGAACATCTTCGCCCCGACGTTGACAATGTCCAGCCCCGACTCGAAGCAGGCGGGCAGCATCGCCGAGTGAAGCGGCGCGGGCACGTTTTCGGCGTAGATGAGCCGGTCCGTGTTGCGGGACGAGACGGCCACGGAAAGGACATACTCCGCCTGTTTCTTAAACGCCTCCCAGATCTCGTCGTAAGACTTAAATTTCCGCGGGTTGCCGGTGCGCAGCCCGATCTGCTCGCCGGTGATGCGGCTTTTTCCGTCGTTGAGGGCCAGCTCCAGTATGTACGCGAAGTTGACGGCGCCGGCGGTGATGTCGAGAGAGCGCCCGGCGCTGGAGGGCGAGGCGCAGCCGAGCACGACGAAATCGCGCGCGTCTTCAAGGCTCTTGCCGTCGCGCATGAGCATGGCGATGGTCGTCTCGTCGCTGATGAACTTGATCTTCCCCTTCATTTCCACCGCGAGCCGGCACGCTTCCATCACAAACTCGTCGCTGTTTTCGCGGCTGATGCGCACGACGAACTCCTCGGCGGTCAGGCGGACGTTCCGCTCCGCCTCCATGAAGAGGTACGTCAGGGGGTTGACCGAATCGGTGCCGTCGCGTTTGACCCCGCCGATTGTGATGCTGGCAAGCGTCGGAAAGCCGCTTAAAAACTCCACGGTCTCGCTGCTCATCAGGCACGCAAGGTCGTTCATTTTAATGAGCAGCATCTCGAGCAGCTCGACGCACTGTTCCTCGGTGAGTACGCCGTTTTCAATGTCGCGCTTAAAATACGGGTATAAGTACTGGTCCGGACGGCCGAGGCTCACGCCCGGCGCGTACGCCTCGATGCGCAGCGCGATGTACAAAATTAAAATAGACTGCAGCGCCTCACGGAACGTCTCCGCCGGGTACTCCGGCACCTTTTCGCAGATGCGCGCGATCTCCATCAGCTCCGCCCGGCGCGCCGGATCCTTTTCATCCCGTGCCATGTCCGCCGCGAGGGCCGCATAGCGCTTTGAAAACGTGATGACGGCCTCCATCGCGATGACGGCGGCCCGCATCGCCGCGTATTTGCGCAGCTCGTCGGGCGACACGGGCAGCTTTTCAAGGTAGCTTTTCGCCTCGTTGATGATATCCCGCAGCCCGCGGGTGAGCATGCGGGGGTAGTCGACGGCGATGTGCCCGAAGTGCTGCCCGCTCATGGAGGAGGTGTGCGTCATGAAGATTTCCCCGTTGAGCCGGAGCACCGTGTCGTTCCATTCCTTGTTGACCTTATCCCACGTGCACTTGTCCTTCCAGTACGGCAGGTACTTTTGCATCTGCTCGCGCTCGTACCGGCCGATCGGCTGGCATCTGTCCCAGGACCGGGTGGACATGTTGTCCATTTCCCTCAGATACCACTCCCACTGGATCTCCGGGATGATAAACGACCCTCTGCGTTTGCTCGTGGTGTTCCCCACCAGAAGCTCGCCGTCATGGATGGCGACGGTCATATTCTCAAGGATGTGAGAGAGCGCCTTCGCGCGCCGGACAACGATGTTTTCGCCTTCCGTCTCCATGAAAGACTGCGTGAGGTACATCGCGCGCTCCACGCAGATTTCAGGCGTTTCCAAAACGGCCTGCCTGAGCTTTTTCACGCGGTCGCTCATTTCAAAGGTCTTTCCTGTTCCCATATCTCCATCACCTACCGATTTTTACATCCCGCTCAGCCCCGGCGACGTTACTGGAGCCTCAGGGCGGGCGGGTGGAATATTCTGGCTTGTTTGTTTTCAGCATAGCACGGGCGGCGGGAGTATTAAAATGCACAGATTGGGGCGATTTTCCGCAAATCTGTTCATTGATAATGCTGCATATATCCTCTAAATTAACGTTGAGAGAATGTTGCAAGCGGCAGCCAATGCCAAAGATTCTGAGGAAAGGAAATGCGGTATGGATAAAAAAGGTTTTCCCGGAATCCCGGTGTACGATGAATCCAGCGCGCAGTTTAAGCTCGTCAAAGAGACGATGAACGACGGCACCGTTGTGGACGTCATCTACCGCAAGGGCGTCCCCGGCAAAACGCGGGAGGAGCTGGACGCCATGCGGGCAAGGGGCGAGCGCGTCCCCGACTTCTGCTACTGTCCCCCGCTCAACCCGCATACATACGAGGCGGCGCCCGGCATCCTCTGCAAGCAGGATGAGTGCATAACCCTGCGGGACGGCGTAAAAATCTACGCCGACATTTACCTTCCCAAAGACGCCCCGGGCCCCGTCCCCCTGATCGTCTCATGGTGGTTCAGCGGAAAACGCCAGGCGGAAGGCGCGGACGAATGGATCGTCCACGGCTGCCCGCCCGACACGGTGTCAAAACTGGCCAAGTTTGAGTCGGCCGACCCGGCGTACTGGTGCCGGCACGGCTACGCCGTCGCGAACGTCGACCCGCGCGGCGTCGGCAACTCGGAGGGCGACATCAGCAGCTTCGGCCTGCAGGACGGGCGTGACGGCTACGACTTCATCGAGTGGGCCGCAAAGCAGGACTGGTGCGACGGCAACGTCGGCATGTTCGGCAACTCCGGCGTCGCGATGGTCATCTGGCGCATCGCCGCGGAACAGCCGCCGCACCTTAAGTGCATCGCCGTCTGGGAAGGCACGGGCGATATGTACCGCGAGTCGCTGTGCTACGGGGGCATCCCTTCGCCGTACTTCAACAACATGTCGCTCGGCGACGTCGCGTGCAAAGGGTACATCGAGGACATGCCCAACATGCTGCTCAGGCACCCCTACATGGATTCATACTGGGAGTCGAAGATTCCGCGCTGGGAGAACATCACGCAGCCGGCGTACATTACGGCCGGCTGGTGCCACATGCACGTGCGCGGCTCGTTCGAGGGGTTCCGCAAGATCAGGTCGCAGAAAAAGTGGATGCGGGCCCACAGGGAGATGGAGTGGCCGGACGCCTACAACCCCGAAAACCTCGAGGACTTAAAGCGGTTTTTCGACCGTTACCTGAAGGATATCCGCAACGGCTGGGAGTTTACCCCACCGGTGCGCCTGGACGTGATGGACGCGTACGGCTTTGACTTTGCCATAAGGCGCCCCGAAAAGGAGTTCCCCCTTGCGCGGACGGAGTACCGCAAGCTCTATCTGGACGCGGCCAGCGGCACCGCCTCCTTCGAGCCGTTTAAGACCCCTTCGGAGATTTGCTACGACCCGGACACCGAAATCGCCAGCTTCGATTTCGTGGCGCCCGAGGACATGGAAATCACGGGCTACATGAAGCTGCGCCTTTACGTCGAGTGCCGCGGGCACGACAATATGGATCTGTTCGTGTGGATTAAAAAGTACGGCGCGGACGGCAAGTACATCCCCGTCCACTGCATGGAAATGGAATTCCGCGGCGCGTGGGGATACATGCGCACGTCGCGCCGCGAGCTCGCCCCGGAGCTTTCAACGGACTTTAACCCCGTGCAGGCGCACCGCAAAGACGAGCCGATGGAACCGGGGAAGATTTACCCCGTCGACATCGAGATCTGGCCGCACAGCAGGGTGTGGCACAAGGGCGAGCACCTGCGGATTGAGATTGCCGGGCGGTTTATCAAATCGGACTGGATGATTGACCAGATCGTCGGCTTTGTCACAGACAACGGCGGCAGGCACGTCATCCACACGGGCGGTAAGTACGCATCGTACCTGCAGATCCCGTACATTCCGCCGAAATACCGCAGCGGGGACTACGTCGTGCGGTAAACGCGTGACCGATATGGTTTCGCTCACAATTGACGGAAAGCAAATCCGCGCGGAAAAGGGCACGAGCGTGCTGGAGGCCGCCCTGCAAAACGGCGTCTACATCCCCCACCTGTGCCACCACCCCGATTTGCCGGACATCGGCGCGTGCCGCCTGTGCCTCGTCGAGTGCGAGGGCTTGGGCGCCCCGCAGCTGTCCTGCCAGCTTGAGGCGCAAGACGGCATGAACGTGAGGACGCGCAGCCCCGGGATAGACAGGCTCCGCCGCCTGTCCATGGAGCTTTTGCTTGCCAGGCACCCGGAGGACTGCTCGACGTGCCTGAAATACGGCCAGTGCGAGCTTCAGACGCTCATCCAGTACCTCAACGTGTCCGCCGCGCGGATGCACCGGCACATAAGAAGTATTCCAAAGCGCGCGTACCCCCTGTTTCGCCACGAGATGGTGCGCTGCGTCCTGTGCCTGCGGTGCGTTCGCGCCTGCGAAGACCTGCGCGGCGTGGGCGTCTTGCAGCTGCGTAAAGCGGATCTGGAGTTTTACATCGGGACGGTGCGCGACAAGCTTCTTCAGGACGCCGGCTGCCGCTTTTGCGGCGCCTGCGCCGAGGTGTGCCCCACCGGCGCCATACTGGACGCCGCCGGTTTTACCTCCGCTGAGAAAAACGACGCGCTGCTCCCCTGCGTGGCCAACTGCCCGATCCGCCTCGACATTCCCCGGTACCTGCGCTTTGTGCGGGAAGGGCGGCCCGACGACGCGCTCGCCGTCCTCTATGAAAAGCTCCCCTTCCCGGCTACGCTCGGCCGCGTCTGCAACCACAGGTGCGAGAGCGCCTGCCGCCGCGGGCAGCTTACCGACCCCGTCTCCATCCGCGGCGTGAAGCGGTACATCGCCGACGCCGGCGGCGCAAAATGGAAGTCAAAAGAAAGGAAGTCTCCCCCCACGGGCAGGTCTGTCTGCGTTGTGGGCGGCGGCCCGGCGGGGATGACGGCCGCGCTGTATCTCGCCAAAAAAGGCCACCGCGTGACGCTCAAGGAGGCCATGCCCAAGCTGGGCGGCATGCTCCAGTACGGCATCCCGCCCTACCGGCTGCCGCGGGACATCCTCGATGCGGAGACCGCCTGCATAAGAGAAGCGGGCGTCACGGTCGAGTGCGGCTGCGCGGTCGAGCGCCCGGCGGCGCTGCTTGCGGAATACGACGCGGTGCTTGTCGCCACCGGGGCGGGCAAAAGCGCGCGCCTGCCCATCCCCGGCAGCGGCCTTGACGGCGTTTTGCCGGGTCTGGACTTCCTGAGAAACGCCGCCTTGGGCGAAGAGACGGGGATGGGGAAAAAAGTCGTCGTTCTGGGAGGCGGGAACGTGGCGTTTGACTGCGCCCGAACGGCGGTGCGCCTCGGGGCGCTTTCCGTTTCCGTCGCGTGCCTGGAAAGCCGGGAGGAAATGCCCGCCGACCCGGAGGAAATCGAGCAGGCCGCCGAGGAAGGCGTTGCCATCTACCCCTCCCGGAGCTTTGAGGCCATCTGCGGCGAAAAGCGCATCACGGGCGTGCATGTGATGACGATACGCGGCTTTCGTTTCGATGAAAACCGCAACGCCATCCTTGAAAAGATAAGCGGGACCGAGGAGGTCCTCGAAGCGGACACGGTGATCTTCGCCGTGGGGCAGCGGCCGTCTTACGGCCCCGAGTGCGGTCTTGAGCTGAAAAACGGGTATATCGCCCTGATAGAGCCGGGCAGCAAGAAAACGTCCGTTCAAGGCGTGTTTGCCTGCGGCGACGCCGTTTACGGCACGCGGTCTGTTATCGAGGCGATCGCCGCCGGCCGCGAGGCGGCCAGCGAAATCGACGTATTCCTCGGCGGCGACGGGGATATTTCCGAGACGCTCTCCTCGGAAGAGCGGGCCGGCCCGAAAATCGGCCCGGCCGAGGGGTTTTCCGGCTTAAAGCGCGTCCCCGAACGGCTCCTCCCCGCCGAGGACCGCCGGAGCGGATTTGCCGAGTGCGCGTGCGCGCTTACGGAAGACGGCGCCCGCTTCGAGGCGGGGCGGTGCCTGCAGTGCGACCTGAGGCTGCAAATCCGCCCCGCGCGGTTGTGGACGGATTACGAGGGAAAGGAGGCGGCGCCTTAAATGCTCGGCGACAATACGGCGGCGCTGGAGAGCGCCCTTTCCCTTCCGGCGGAGACGTTGCGGGAGAAAATCTCTTCGGCATATCTGTACGGCGCCGAAGCCACGCTGGGCAGCGTCCTGGGCGGGCGCTGCCGCGCGGTCGTCGGCGCGCTGCCAAACGCCGACACCGACGGCGCGCCGGCAACGCTTGCATTGCTCAACCCCCACGGCCTGATTGCCGGACTTCTCGCCGTCAAAAGAGCCTGCGGCGCGCCGGAAGCCCTGCTCGTCCTGCCCCGGGAAGACGGCTTTGCGCCGCTCCTTCAGGCGGCGGCGCAGGCGGATATCCCCGTGGAAGTGCGCGACTTTCTCGACGTGCGCGCCCACAAGGATGATTTGCTGCTGCACTGGGCCACACTCGCAGCCGTATCCGACATCCTCGCCGGAAACCCTCCAGAAATCCCGGCGGCCGTCGGCGGAAGGCTCGTGGAGATTGCGCCCGGTAAGGCTATCGGCTCGAATCTGCCCGCGGAAAACTTAAAAGCCGTCCGCATCGGCAGCACGTTTTACACGCCCGCGGTGCTAGGCGAGCCCGCCCGCCCCGGTCTCTTTGCAACCGGTAGCGCGATTGAGCCGGTTTCAAACGACGCGTGCATCGTCCAGGCCGCCTTTGAGCAGGTCATGAAGCTCAGGCAAAAGTGCTGCGGCAAGTGCGTACTGTGCCGCGAAGGGCTTTTCCAGTTTGGCGAGATATTCAGAGGCGTCACGGAAGCGAAATCGGCCCTTTCGGAGCTGGCCCTGGCCGGAGAAATCGGAGCGGCGCTTATTGACGCGGCCGTCTGCTCGGTCGGCAAAGCGGCATCGTCGTGCATGCTCTCCGTCCTCGAGGGCTTCGGCGAGGAGCTTAAGTCCCACATCCAGGGGAAAAAATGCCCGTCCGGCCGGTGCCAGGCGTTTGCTAGATATTATGTAAACCCAATGAAATGCAGGGGCTGCGGCGTCTGCATCGAAGCGTGCCCTGAAAACTGCATTGAAGGGGCGCCCGGGTATATCTCCATGATTGACGACGCCGCCTGCACAAAGTGCGGCAAATGCGCGGAAGTCTGCCCCGAAGGCGCGATTGCGCGGACGCAAAACAGGATACCGAATCTGCCGCGACGCCTTACAAAAGTCGGCCGGTTCCGCAGATAAGATGACAAATGGAGCTGATGAGGATGAAAACACTGCATTCCGACGTCGTTGTCGTCGCCGCCGGCCCCGCCGGCCTTGCCGCGGCCATTACCGCCGCGGAAAACGGGAAGAAGACCATCGTTTTTGAAAAGATGAGCACGGCGGGCGGCGCCGCGAACATGGGCATGGGCCTGCTCGGCATCGACACCCATATACAAAAAAGGACGTTTAACGATATCAGCGTGGAAGAGGCGTTCAACCTCCACATGCAGTACACGCACTACCGCGTGGACGCGGAGCTGGTTCAGGCGTACTTCAGCCTGTCGGCGGACACCATCCTCTGGCTTGAGGAGATGGGCGTCGAGTTTGCCGGGGCGTTCCGCTATTTCCGCGACTCCGCCGCGACGTGGCATATTGTAAAGCCCGAAAACGGCGTCATCGGGCCCCGGGCGGCCGGTGCCATGATTAAGGCCATGGTCAGCAGGGCAAAGGAGCTCAGCGTGGAAATTTACTACGAGACGCCGGCGACCGACCTGATCGTCAGGGACGGCCGGGTCTGCGGCGTGAAGGCCGTCGACGCCGCCGGGGAGCAGATCGAGGCGCACTGCAAGGCCGTGTGCGTGTGCACAGGCGGCTTCGGGAACAACCCCGAGATGATTAAAGAGGAGTTCGGGCTCGTTCAGGGGAAGGATTTCTTTTCCATTCAGGTGCCGGGCGTCGAGGGCGACGGGCTGCGGATGATGTGGAAGGCCGGCGCGCAAAAGTACGGCCTGAACGTCGAAGTCATCCAGTCGGTCACGCTGCCGGAGGAGCTTCGGACGCTGAGCATCGCGATGTTCCAGCCGAACCTCCTGATTAATCAAAACGGCGACCGCTTTATGAACGAAGAATACGTCAGCAACGGGACGTTTTTCGCAAACGCCATCGGCCTGCAGCCCGGGCGCTGCGTCTACTCCATCTTCGACGGCGCCATCGTCCGGCACTACAAAAAGCACGGCGTGGATATCGTCAGCCTCGTCCACCCCGACACCCATCTCGAGGGGTTCGACAGCGCCGCCGAGCAGGCGCTCCAGTCCGGGTCGGACGCGTTCTTCGCGGCGGACACCGCCGAGGAGCTGGCCGAAAAGCTCGGCATCGACCCCGAAAAGCTGCAGGACACGCTCGACGAGTACAACGACATGTGCGCGTGCGGCGTGGACAGCAAGTTCTTCAAATCGCACAAATACCTGCGGCCCATCACGGGAAGGGGCAAGTACTACGCCGGCAAAATCTTCTTCGGCGCTTACGGAACGCTCGGCGGCGTGCGCATCAACAAGCGCTGCGAGGTGCTGGACAACGAAAACAAAAGCATCCCCGGACTGTACAGCGCCGGAACCGACGCCAATACAATCTACGGGGACAGCTACAACTTCATGCTGCCCGGGAACACAATGGGCTTTGCCGTCAATTCGGGCAGGCTGGCCGGCTTTGCGATGTCCGACTACATAGACAGCCTCGAAGAAGAGTCCATCTGAATACCCTCCACCCTTTTTCAATAAACGAAAAACCCGCTGCACAAAAACGTGCAGCGGGTTTTTCACGGGTGTTTTGTCCCGGAAGCTATCAGCTTTAGAGGCGCTCAGAGCGCTCAGGCGCCCTAATGCTCAAGAGACGGCCACTGTTTGTAGAAATCAGGCACTTCCGCACGGGCTGAGAAGCGGTTGAGATCCGTCTCAGGCTCGTAGTTGTAGTGGCCCGGGGAATCCGGCCCGTAGGCGTAGAGGTCCGTCCACTCGAGGTAAACCTTGTAGTTGTCGTAGTCAAGCCAGTATGTCGGCAGGCGCAGCTGCGCGTAAAAGTGCTCTTCAAGGACGATGGGCTTGCCGTCCGGACCGACCTTGACGTACGGGACGCCGTAGGTGGGATCGATCTCGTCGCTCAGCTCAAAGACGTCGCCCTTGTCGTACACCATGCACCACTCGGGCCACAGCTCATCCGCCGTCGCCTGGCCGGCCATCATCGACCACAGACCGGCGATAATCGGCTCGGCGTAGATGGACTGAGCGGTGAAGAAGGTGTAGCGCCACGCGTTCTGGATGCCGGCATCCCACTGGACGATCAGGTTCGAGCCGCCGCAGGTGACGGCGCAGACCTTATCCGTCAGGCCCAGGTTATCCGCCGCGTTGGCCGCCGCCATGGCGTAGTCGTCGAACGCCGCCGCCACAAGCCAGATCTCAACGCCCTTCGGGTTGGACATAATCTGCGTCACAAGGCCCGTCGCCGCGGACTGGTCGCCCATCGTGGCGGTGGACATATCGGCATAGTAGAAGTTCGGCGGGTTATCCTGCGGGTTGGGGCTGTAGGTGCCGAGCTCCGGATGCAGCTCGAGCCACGCCCTCTTCGCGCCGAGGTAACGCTCATGCAGCTGCGTCGAAATCGAGAAGCTGACCACGATGAAGCCGACCTTATCCAGCGGCACATCGGGATACGTGTTCTTGCGCCACTCTTCCAGCTTCAGCGCCATCTGCACGCCGAAGTTGTTGTCGTCGAAGCCGACGTGCGGATGCAGCAGGCGGCCCGGGACAAGGGTCTTGCCCAGCATGTACTGGTTGCCGTATTCGCGGGCCTGGCCCATGCAGGAGATCCAGTGAACGCCCAGCTCATCGCACATCTCCGCAATACGCGGATAGAGGTTGGTGTCGCCGTCGAGCAGGTAGCCGTCATAGCCCTGGTCGGCCAGCGTCTGGATGCCGGAGAGGTACTCGTCCGCGCTGCCGGCCGCAGGCGCCCACATGCCCGTGTAGTTGATGTTCATGCGCTTGGCCCAGTCGGCAAACGCCTTGTCGAATTCATCGTACAGGAAGCTCGTACCCGTAACGAGGTAACCGACCTTGAACCTCTTCTGTTTCGTGTAGTCGTATGTAGGATCAAAGAATCCGGGGACCGCCGGCCATTCGGCGTCGCTCTTCTGTTCCTCGCCGCCGCCACCGCCGCCGCTGCCGCCCGGCTGAGACGTCTGCTGGCTTCCGCCGCCTCCGCCTCCGCCGCCGCCACCGCCGCCGGAGCCCGCGCCCCCGCCGCAGGCGGCGAACGATACGATCATGAGTATCGCCAAGACCATTGCTAAGAGCTTTTTCATCGTATCCTCCTCATAAACAAGAAATTATGCTACACCGCCTGACGGCGGTTGTAACCCGTCATTGACTGCGCCGCTCAATGGAAAATCAATGGCAAAACTGAGGGAGGGATTTCACAAAATGCTCGCAATGTGGTTTTGCGCGATATATTAAAATTCTGTGAACTCAGTATGCTCTATTTGTACATCAAAGTCAATATGTTATGCTGTGCATGTAATATTTTTGGAGCTTTGTATATTGGACCGCGCGCTTCGTTGTTCTAAACGACGAATTTTTCGCTCATTTTCGACGCATTTTTGTTAATAATTTTGTTAGCTCTCAACAAAGCATAACGCCCACATTGTCTCACTTTTATCGCTTTGCGCGGCGAAAAGGGCCGTTTTTTCGGGAAAATGGAAAATCGCTTCCTTTTGGAAGGGCCTTTAGCCCTCTATCGGAGTATGGCCTTTCGGCACGGCCGCTTTATTTACGCGCGGCGTCTCAAATCCCTATCCGATGCCGGCGCCCCGCGCGGCGCATTTTCCCAGCTTGCCTGCGGGCCGCCGGGGAGGTATGATGAAAACCCGCCGCACAGTTTTGTGCGGCGGGTTTTTCGCGGCGTTTTGTCCCGGAAGCCGACCGTTTTGAGAAGCACCAAGAGCGCTCAGGCGCCCTAGTGCTCAAGAGAAGGCCATTGTTTGTAGAATTCAGGCACTTCCGCGCGGGCTGAGAACATGTTCAGATCCGTGACCTTTTCGTAGTTGTAGTGGCCTTCGGCGTCCGGCCCGTAGGCGTAGAGGTCCGTCCACTCGAGGTAGAGCTTGTAGTTGTCGTAATCGAGCCAGTATGTCGGCAGGCGCAGCTGCGCGTAGAAGTGCTCTTCAAGGACGACGGGCTTGCCGTCCGGCCCGAGCTTGACGTACGGGGCGCCGTAGACGGGATCGACCTCGTCGCTCAGCTCAAAGACGTCGCCCTTGTCGTACACCATGCACCACTCGGGCCACAGCTCATCCGCCGTCGCCTGGCCGGCCATCATCGACCACAGACCGGCGATAATCGGCTCGGCGTAGATGGACTGAGCGGTGAAGAAGGTGTAGCGCCACGCGTTCTGGATGCCGGCATCCCACTGGACGATCAGGTTCGAGCCGCCGCAGGTGACGGCGCAGACCTTATCCGTCAGGCCCAGGTTATCCGCCGCGTTGGCCGCCGCCATGGCGTAGTCGTCGAACGCCGCCGCCACAAGCCAGATCTCAACGCCCTTCGGGTTGGACATAATCTGCGTCACAAGGCCCGTCGCCGCGGACTGGTCGCCCATCGTGGCGGTGGACATATCGGCATAGTAGAAGTTCGGCGGGTTATCCTGCGGGTTGGGGCTGTAGGTGCCGAGCTCCGGATGCAGCTCGAGCCACGCCCTCTTCGCGCCGAGGTAACGCTCATGCAGCTGCGTCGAAATCGAGAAGCTGACCACGATGAAGCCGACCTTATCCAGCGGCACATCGGGATACGTGTTCTTGCGCCACTCTTCCAGCTTCAGCGCCATCTGCACGCCGAAGTTGGTGTCGTCGAAGCCGACGTGCGGGTGGAACAGCCGGCCCGGGATAAGGGTCTTGCCCAGCATGTACTTGCTGCCGTATTCGCGGGCCTGGCTCATGCAGGCCATCCACTGAACGCCCAGCTCCGCGCAGATTTCCGCGACGCGCGGGTAGAGGTTGGTGTCGCCGTCGAGCAGGTAGCCGTCGTAGCCCTGGTCGGCCAGCGTCTGGATACCGGAGAGGTACTCGTCGGCGTTGGCGGCCGCGGGCGCCCACATGCCCGTGTAGTTGATGTTCATGCGCTTGGCCCAGTCGGCAAACGCCTTGTCAAACTCGTCGAAGAGGAAGTTTGCCACCGATACGAGGTAGCCGACCTTGAACCGCTTCTGCTTCGTGTAGTCGTATGTAGGATCAAAGAACCCGGGGACAGCCGGCCATTCGGCGTCGCTCGTCTGTTCCTCGCCGCCGCCACCGCCGCCGCTCGGCTGAGACGTCTGCTGGCCGCCGCCGCCTCCGCCTCCGCTTCCGCCGCCGCCACCGCCGCCGGAGCCCGCGCCCCCGCCGCAGGCGGCAAACGAGACAATCATCAGTACCGCCAAGACCAATGCCAAGAGCTTTTTCATCGTATCCTCCTCACATTCAAAATTATGTGCGCCGCCTTTCCGGCGGTCATAACCTGAATCCGGCCGCGCCGCCCGGCATATTGGCCCTCCGGCGACCGCGATGAGAGGGAACGGCTTATTGCGGTTTTGCGCGATATATTAAAATTCTGTGAACTCAGTATGCGCCCGTTGTACATTAAAGTCAATACAATGTGCCGTTTACGTAATATTTTTGGGATATTTATACATTGACAGTAAACGTATGTTGTTCTAAACGATGATTTTATCGTCTTATTTCGACACAATTTTATGTACTATGTCCAAGACTCCACGAGAGCGCAAATCCGGGCGAGTCTCATTTTTTTCTCACTTTTCTCACTGTCATTATCACTCTCTGCGGCGCGGCGGGCTCGTCGCGCGGAAAACAAAAAGCCCCTCCTCGCGGAGGGGCTTTTATTGGCTTTGCCCGGGTATTTAGCTTTCGGCGCAGTCGCCTTTTTTGGCGCGCAGCATCTCAAGGCCGTGGCCGAGGGCCGGCAGCACGGCGGCGAGGTTTTCCCGGATGGCCTTCGGGCTTCCGGGAAGGTTAATAATGAGCGTCCTGCCGCGGATGCCCGCCTGCTGGCGGCTGAGCATGCCGCGGTTTGTGATTTTCATGCTCTCCGCCCGCATCGCCTCGGGGATGCCCGGCGCAAGGCGCTCGCACACGGCGATTGTCGCCTCGGGCGTGACGTCGCGCGGGGAAAAACCGGTGCCGCCCGTCGTCACGACGAGGGCAGCATCCAGCGCGTCGGCGCAGTGGATGAGCGCGCGCTCAATCTGCTCCCGCTCGTCCGGCACGATGGCCGTGTGCACCACCTCGTACCCCGCCTCCTCGAGCATGGACCGCACGAGCGGCCCGCCCGTATCGACGCGCTCTCCCGCAAAGCCCTTGTCGCTGACGGTGATAACGGCTGCCGTAAACATAGACCTCAACCTTTCTTAAAGAGCTTAAGCCCGGCCGAAATAGCAGCGCGGGTAGGTGCACTCGGCGCAAAACAGGCACAGCCCGCCTTCGCCGTAGAGCGAAAAGTCCTCTTTCGCGATATCAAGCCCCGCGAAAACGCGCGGCAGGAAGACGTCGAGGCTCGTGACGCGGCTGTGCATGGACGCGCCGGGCACGCCGATGAGAACCGTCTCTCCGAGCTTTGCAATCGTGAGCATGTTGCCCGGCTGCATGGGGACGCCCTGCGTAATCATCGTCGCCCCGCTCCGGCGCATCGCCGTCGGCGTCAGGTCGTCGGGGTCGACGGACATACCGCCCGTGAGCAGTATCAGCTCAGCGCCCAATTCGCGGTAATGGCGGATGGCGTCCAGGATCATATCGAGGTCGTCGGGGCATTTCGTAAAGCCGAGAAGCTGCGCGCCGAAGGCGGTGAGCTTCTCACGCATAATCGGCTCGAACTTGTCCTGTATCCGCCCGTAATAGACTTCGCTGCCCGTGATAATCACGCCGCATTTGAGCGCCCTGTACGGCAAAACCGTGAGCACCGGGGCGTTTTCCCGCGCGATGGCGGCGGCTTTTTCGACGTTGGCGCGCTTCGTCACAAGCGGCACGATGCGCAGCCCGCACAGGCGGTCGCCTTTTTTCACGGGGGTGTGCGACGGGATGGTGGCGACGGTGTAGTCCCCCACGCGGTTAATCTCCCTCAGAGCCTCGGAATTGACGACAAAAAGCCCGTCCCGCGCGGCGGTAAGCGTCAACTTGCCTTCCGAGGGCTTCTCGTCCGCCCCGGCGATCGTGTCCGAGCCGATGACGGCGGCAAGCGCGATGGCGGCGTCGTCCTCGTGGACCTCGTCGGCCTCCGGCTCCCAGACGAAAATGTGGCTTTTCCCGATTTTCAGCAGCTCCGGGATGTCCTCCTCGCGGATGATGTGCCCGCGCCGAAAGCGCACGCACTTTTTCCCGTTTTCGTCAAGGCCCGTCATGTCGTGGCACAGCGTTTCGCCGACGGCGTCCTCTACGCGTATCTTCCTCATGGCATGCCCCTTTATTCTTCCGCTTTCCCGAGAACTTCAATCTCGTCCCCGGGCCGGATGGTGCCTTCCTCAATCACGATGGCGAAGATGCCCTCGCGCGGCATGACGCAGTCGCCCGTTTTCCTCTTGATGGCGCACGCCGTGTGGCACTCCTTGCCGATCTGCGTCACTTCCAGAACCGTCTCGCCGACGCGCAGGCGCGTGCCGACGGGGAGCGTGTAGAGCGTGATGCCCCGCGTGAGGATGTTCTCGGCAAAGGCGCCGGCGGGCAGATTGGGCAGGCGGTCGCGCAGCTTGTCGACGCTCTCCTCGCCAAGAAGGCTGACCTGCCGGTGCCAGTCGCCGGCGTGGGCGTCTCCCACGATGCCGTGGTTTTTCCGCACCACAATCTCCGGGACCATCTTCTTCGGCACGCCTTTTTTCTCGCTGATGCAAACGGCGGTCACAATCGCCATTTTCTGATCCTCCTTTTATCGCCGCGGCCGCGCAAAATGACGCGGCCTGTTTATTACCGGTTCGTAAAGTCCACGTCCCCGCTCTTGCCGCCGCTTTTTTTTAGCAGGCGCACGTCGCGGATGACGATGTCCCGCTGGACGGCCTTGCACATGTCGTAGATGGTGAGCGCGGCGACGGAGGCGGCGGTGAGCGCTTCCATCTCCACGCCCGTCTCCCCCGTGCAGCGCGCCGTCGCCTCGATGCGGATGGTATGCGCCGCCTCGTCGGGGAAAAAGGCGATGTCCACGCCTGTGAGCATGATGGGGTGGCACATGGGGATGATGTCCGGGCAGCGCTTGGCGCCCATGATCCCCGCCACCTGCGCGACGGCGAGCACGTCGCCCTTTTTCATTTTGCCTTCCATGACGAGGGCGAACGTCTCGGCGTTCATCTCCACCGTCGCCGCGGCGACGGCCTCGCGCTTTGTGGCTTCCTTGTGGCTGACGTCCACCATGCGGGCGCGCCCGTCTTTGTTGAAATGGGTCAGTTCCGCCATCGCTTACCCTCCGATTTCGTTCATGTTCCGCGCGCTTTTGCTTTTTTCCTCGTCCAGGTGGTGGCGGCGGGGCTTGCCGTAGACGGCGCGGCTGATGGCGTCCCGCAGCTCTTCCCCGTGCAGCCCGCGCAGGTTGATCTCTTCGGCCGAGTGCAGGCACGGCTTGAGCCGGCCGTCGGCCGTCACGCGGATGCGGTTGCACGACGGGCAAAAGTGCGAGCTGATGGGGCTGATAAGCCCCACCGTTCCGCGGTGCCCCGGCAGGCGGTAGATGCGCGCGACGCCCGAAACGCCCGCCTCCTCAAGTCCCGGAAGGACCTCCAGGACGCGCTCGTTGCTGATAAAGCGCTCCGGCCCCCAGTCGGCGCACTCGCCGATGGGCATGAGCTCAATAAAGCGGACGTGGATGGCCCTGTCCTTCGTGAGCGCGGCGATGTCCCTGATTTCATTGTCGTTGACCCCGCCGATGAGGACGGTGTTGATTTTTATCTCGTCAAAGCCGACCCTAAACGCCTCGTCGATGCCGGAGAGGACGTCTTCCAGCGTGCCCATGCGGGTCAGCTGCGTGTATTTTTCCGGGTCGAGGGTGTCGAGGCTGACGTTCAGGCGCGTCACGCCCGCGTCGAAAAGCTCCCCGGCGTATTTTTTGAGCAGAACGCCGTTTGTCGTCATGCACAGCTTCTCCACGCCCGGGATCGCCCCGATGCGGCGGCAGATTTCCACAATCCCCCGCCGGACGAGGGGCTCCCCGCCCGTCACGCGCACTTTCGTGACGCCCAGATCCACCGCGGCGGAGACGATCTCCTCAATCTCCTCCACGGAGAGGATGTCCTTGTGCTCCCTCTTGTGGACGCCCTTTTCCGGCATGCAGTACATGCACCGCAGGTTGCACAGGTCCGTCACGGAAAGGCGCAGGTAGTCGATGGTTCTCCCGTAGCTGTCTTTCATACTGTCTCCATATAAAAGCCGCCTCGTCCTACACGCGGAACGCTCTGACCATCGTTCCCGCCGGCAAAGGCGGGCTGCCCGCCGGGATTTCGGCGAGCAGGTCGCAGCCGACGAGGGAGAGCACGGCTCCGTTTCCCTGTCCTTCGTTTTCGGAAAACAGCGCGCGGCCGTTTTCCACTTCCAGCCGCCCGCGCAGAATGCGCGTCTTCGGACTGGGCTTTTTCAAATCGTGGCGCAGCGCCACCTGAACTTCCGGCGGATATATATCCGACCGCCCGCACAGCTTGCGGATATAGGGCAGCGCGATGCGCAGCAGCCCCAGAACGGCCGCGCCGGGGTTGCCCGACAGGCCGAGTATCACTTTCCCGCCCTTTTCGGCCGCCATAATCGAGCCGCCGGGCTTCATGTTCACCTTCCAGAACAGCACCTTCGCCCCCAGCCGCTCCGCCGCCGTGACGGCCCAGTCGTAGTCGCCCACGGACGCGCCGCCCGTGGTGACGACCATGTCGGACTTCTCCAGGGCCTGCCCGATTTTCGCGGCGATGCGCTCAGGCTCGTCCTCCACGATGCCGGCGCTGTAGGGCACGGCGCCGTGATGGGCAAGGTAGCCCGCGAGCATATAGGCGCTGCTGTTGTAGATGGCCGCCGGGCGCAGCGGGCTGCCGGGCTCGATAAGCTCCGAGCCGGTGCTGATGAGCGCGACGGTCGGTCTTCTGAAAACCTCGACCTCGCAGATCCCCTGCCCGGCGAGGATTCCCGCAAGCGGCGCGGTGATGACGTCGCCGCGCTCGATGATTACGTCCCCCGCCGCGACGTCCTCGCCGGCGCGGACGATGTCCGTCCCCGGCCTGTAGGGCCGCGTGAGGGTGACGGTGTCCTCCGTGAAGGAGACCGTCTCGTATTTGACGGTGACGTCGGCCCCCTCGGGAATCGGGGCGCCCGTCAATATCTTCGCGGCGGTGCCGGGCCCGACGGCGTACCGCGGGGCCTTGCCGGCGGGAATCTCCTCCGTGATCTTCAGGACAACGGGGCTCTCCGGGGAAGCTAAGAGCGTGTCCTCGCCGCGGAAGGCGTACCCGTCGTACGGGCTGCGGTCAAACGGCGGCGACGGGATGCGCGCGCAGATCTGCCGCGCGGATACGCGCCCGAAGGCGCCGGCAAGGGGGACGGTCTCCGTCTCAGCCGCCACATCCAGCGCGCAAAGAAGCTCCACCGCCTGCGTTGGCTCTATGTTTTTCAGCAACCAAATCACCTCGTCGTGGCAGAAGCGCCCGTCCGGCCCGCGCCCGCAGATTTGCGGGCCCTAAGCCGCACGCGCGGCCGGGGTTCCGTCTAAATACCCGGCGGAATGGGGGAAAAAGAAAATACCGGCAATCCGGCCGAGCCTGAAAGAAAAGCGGCCCGTTTTGAACTGTCCAAAACGGGCCGCTTCATACGCAGCCATAAGCCATAACGGCGACTCGGTTTGGTCCTTTTCAAAACGTGAAGGCCGTGTCGTTTCCTAAAGCGACCCCGTGAGCTTAGCGCTCAGGCCGTGCAATCATAGGCATTGAGCCCTTAGACCGCCGGCTCGGCAACCAAATTGACTTGTTGGCATCATTTTAGCACCGCTCCGCCCCTTTGTCAACGAGGGCCGCCGCTTTCGGCGCGCACTGCTTTAATGGTAAAAACAAATCATCCCGAATTGTTGAATTAAGTAATATTTAGATGTATAATTATTTTTAACGCACGCGCAATATACCGTGATTTTCCGTGCGCAAAAGGTGGATCCATGATATACAGAATCGGAATTGACATCGGCAGCACAACGGTGAAAACCGTCGTGCTGGATCAGCAGAACAACATCCTCTTTCGCGCTTACGAGCGGCACTATTCCAAGGTGCGCGAAAAGGCGGCCGAGCAGCTGCGCTCGGCAGCGCCCGTCCTCGCGGGAAAGCGCGTGACGGCCACCATCACCGGCTCGGCAGGGCTTGGCGTCGCGAAGGCGACGGGCATCCATTTCGCGCAGGAGGTTTACGCCACGGCCGCCGCCGTCTCCGCCACAATCCCGGACGCCGACGCCGTCATCGAGCTCGGCGGCGAGGACGCGAAAATCATCTTTTTCGGCGGCAGCCTTGAAGAGCGCATGAACGGCACCTGCGCCGGCGGCACGGGCGCGTTCATCGACCAGATGGCCACGCTCCTGAACGTCACCGTCGAGGAGCTCGACGCGCTGTCCCTGCGGCACGAGAAAATCTACCCCATCGCGTCCCGCTGCGGGGTGTTCGCGAAGTCCGACATCCAGCCCATCCTCAACCAGGGCGGGCGCAAGGAGGACATCGCCGCCTCCATCTTCCAGGCGGTGGTGGACCAGACCGTCGCGGGCCTGACGCAGGGCCGCGAGCTCAAAGGCAAAATCGTCTTCCTCGGCGGGCCGCTCACGTTCCTTAAGGGTTTGCGGCAGCGCTTTATTGAAACGCTCCAGCTCGACAATGAGCACGCCGTCTTCCCCGAAAACGCCGACTGCTTTGCCGCCATCGGCGCCGCGATGCTCCCGTCGGATAGCCCCCGCGCCTTCGAGGAGCTCCTCGCCCTCATGGAAAACGCCGTGGACGCGACGATGCTCACGGACGTTTTAGAGCCCCTGTTTACCTCGCGGGAGGAGTACGACGCGTTCCTAAAGCGCCACAACACGGCGGCCCCCGCCACCGTGGACGCCGATACATACTCCGGCCCGGCGTACCTCGGCATCGACGCCGGCAGCACCACCACAAAGCTCGTTCTCATCGCCGAAAACGGCGGAATTTTATACAGCTACTACAGCTCCAACAAGGGCGACCCCGTCGCCATCGTCAGGTCTCAGCTTGAGGCGATTTACAGCCGCTTCGGCGGGCGCGTGACAATCCGCGCCGGCGCCGTCACGGGCTACGGCGAGGAGCTTATCAAAAACGCCTTCGGCTTAGACCTCGGCCTCGTGGAGACGATGGCCCACTACCGCGCGGCGGCGCATTTCTGCCCGGACGTCGACTTTATCCTCGACATCGGCGGGCAGGACGTCAAATGCTTTAAAATCCGCGGCGGCGCCATCGACAGCATCATGCTCAACGAGGCCTGCTCTTCCGGCTGCGGCAGCTTTATCGAGACGTTCGCCATCGCGCTCGGGTACGACATTGCCACTTTTGCCAAGCTCGGGCTGTTCGACCCGTCGCCGGTCAACCTCGGCTCGCGCTGCACCGTCTTTATGAACTCGAGCGTCAAGCAGGCGCAGAAGGAGGGCGCGAGCGTCGAGGCCATCTCCGCGGGCCTTTCCATCTCCATCGTCAAAAACGCGGTGTACAAGGTCATCCGCGCCTCGCGCGCCGACGAGCTGGGCCAGCACATCGTCGTGCAGGGCGGCACGTTCCTCAACGACGCCGTCTTGCGCGGCTTCGAGCGGGAAATCGGGCGGGAAGTGACGCGCCCGACCATCGCCGGGCTCATGGGGGCCTACGGCGCGGCGCTCACGGCGCTCGACGCCGTAAGGGACGGCACACTCCCCGGCGTTTCTTCGCTCATCGGGCCGGACGAGCTGAAAACCTTCACCCACACGGCGCGCCCCGTCACCTGCCAGGGCTGCACCAACCGCTGCAGCATGACGGTCAACACCTTCTCCGGCGGGCGGCGCTACATATCGGGCAACCGCTGCTCAAAGCCGCTCGGCATTGAAAAATCGGCGGCGCCAAACCTCATGAAATATAAATACGAAAAGCTCCGCGCCCTGCACGGGGTCGGCTCCGGCGACGGCAGCCGGGGCAAAATCGGCATCCCGTTTGGCCTGAATATGTACGAAAACCTCCCCTTCTGGTTTGAGTTTTTCACGAAGCTGGGCTTCGAAGTGGTGCTCTCGGAGGAGTCCTCCCGCGCCCTGTACGTCCGCGGGCAGCGCACCATCCCGTCCGACACCGTCTGCTATCCGGCCAAGCTCATGCACGGGCACATCGAGTCCCTCCTCGACCAGGGGGTGGACACGATTTTCTACCCCTGCATGCCCTACAACTTCGACGAAGGCAAGGGGGACAACCACTACAACTGCCCCGTCGTCGCCTACTACCCCGAGCTGCTGGCGGCAAACGTCCCGCGGCTGAAAAACGCGCGCTACCTCAACCCCTATTTCGGGCTGCACAACAAGCGCGGCTTCCTATCGCGCGCGGGCAAGTATTTTCAGGAGCACTTCGGCATCCCGCCGAAGGAGACGCGCCGCGCCGCGGAAAGCGCGTACGCGGCGTACGCCGCCTACCGCGCGGACATCCTCAGAACCGGCGCCGAGTACATCCAGTACGCCCGCGAGCACGGGATGGACATCATCGTCGTCGCCGGGCGGCCGTACCACATCGACCTGGAAATCAACCACGGCATCGACGAGCTCATCGCGTCGCTGGGCCTCGTCGTCATCACGGAGGACGCGGTGGCGCACCTGTCCCCGCGCCAGACGCTGCACGTGCTCAACCAGTGGACATACCACTCCCGCATGTACGACGCGGCGCGGTATGTGACGACGCAGCCGGACATGCAGCTTGTCCAGCTCGTCTCCTTCGGCTGCGGGACGGACGCCATCACCACGGACGAGATGCGCGCCATCCTCGAAAAGGGCGGCAAGCTCTACACGCAGATTAAAATCGACGACATCTCCAACCTCGGCGCCGTCCGCATCCGCATCCGCAGCCTCCTTGCCGCCATGGCCCACCGCAAGGCGCACGGCATGGAAAAACGCCCCGCCGTTTAAGCGGGACGACAACGTCCAAGCGGGATTATGAAAGGTTTTAAGTATGGCAAAGCTTATTTATGATAAAACCGGCCGCCTTCTCTTCACGAAGGAGATGAAGAGGGAGTACACCCTGCTCATGCCGCAGATGCTCCCCATCTCCTTTACGATGATGAAGAAGGTCTTCGAGCTGGAAGGGTATAAAGTCGACATGCTCAACACGACGCACCGCGGCATCGTGGACACGGGATTGCGCTACGTCCACAACGACGCGTGCTACCCGGCCATCCTCGTCATCGGCCAGCTTGTCGACGCCGTCATGAGCGGCAAATACGACAAGCACAAGGTCGGTCTGCTCATCACGCAGACGGGCGGCGGCTGCCGCGCCTCCAACTACATCCACCTGCTCCGCAAGGCGCTCGAGCGCGCGGGGCTTGAGTACGTGCCCGTCGTGTCGGTCAACCTCTCCGGCCTTGAGAAAAACCCGGGGTTTAATCTCAATCTGCGCCTTATCCGGCGGCTCGCGTCCGCCATGATCTACGGCGACCTTCTCATGTGGCTGAAAAACCAGTGCCTGCCCTACGAAGTGCACCCCGGCACAACGGATAAGCTCACCACCCACTGGACGGACCGCATCGTCACCCTGTTCGACCAGGGGCGCGGCATGGGCAAGAAGGAAATGCGCCGCGTCATGGCGCAGATCGTCGCCGACTACGCGAAAATCGAGCGGAATGTGACGGACAAGCCGCGCGTGGGCATCGTCGGCGAGATTTACGTGAAGTTCTCCCCCCTCGGCAACAACGGCCTCGAGGAGTTTCTCATCGCCGAAGGCTGCGAGCCCGTCGTGCCGGGGCTGACCGACTTTATGATCTTCAAGGTCAACAACCGCGTCGTGGACGTCGACCTCTACAAGGGCTCGAAGCTCAAAAAGCTCGTCTGCTCCATCCTGCAAAAGTACCTCGAAGGATTGCAGCAGATTATGATTGAGGCGGTCAGGGCCGAGCCCTCGTTCCGTCCCATGGGGTCGTTTAAGGACCTGCAGCGGCTCATCAAAGGCTACCTCGGCTACGGCAACAAGATGGGCGAGGGGTGGCTGCTCACGGCGGAAATGCTCGAGCTGATTCACACGGGCACGCCCAACATCGTCTGCACGCAGCCCTTCGGCTGCCTGCCCAACCACGTCGTCGGCAAGGGCATGATAAGGCGCCTTAAGGACGACTACCCCGAGTCCAACATCGTCGCCATCGACTACGACCCCGGCGCGACGAAAATCAACCAGGAAAACCGCATCAAGCTCATGCTCGCAAACGCCCGCCGCGCCGCGCCGCAACCCGGCGCGCATGCGGCGCAGGACGCGCCCGCCGAAATTCGGGAAGGCGCACCCCAAAAGGCGGCGGCGCGCTCTTAAACCGGAGCCCCAGGTGCTTTCAGCACACGCCATATCTGCTTAACATAAGAGGACAAAACAATGCGTGACACCATTTTCATCAAAGGCGCAAGGGTGAACAACCTTAAGAATATCGACGTTGAAATCCCGCGCGACAAGCTCGTCGTGATGACGGGCCTGTCCGGCAGCGGGAAGTCCTCCCTCGCGTTCGACACCATCTACGCCGAAGGGCAGCGCCGGTACGTCGAGTCCCTCTCGAGCTACGCGCGCCAGTTCCTCGGCCAGATGGAAAAGCCGGACGTCGACTATATCGACGGGCTGTCCCCCGCCATCTCCATCGACCAGAAGACGACGAGCCGCAACCCGCGCTCGACCGTCGGCACGGTGACGGAGATTTACGACTACCTCCGCCTGCTCTGGGCGCGCATCGGCATCCCCCACTGCCCCAACTGCGGCAAGGAAATCCGCCAGCAAACGGTCGACCAGATCGTCGACCAGATCCTCGCGCTCCCGGAGGCGACAAGGATCCAGATCCTCGCCCCCGTCGTCCGCGCCCGCAAGGGCGAGTACCACAAGGTCTTCGAGGACGCGCGCAAAAGCGGCTACGTCCGCGCCCGCGTCGACGGCATCACCTACGACCTCGGCGAGGAGATCCGGCTCGACAAGAACAAAAAGCACACCATCGAGATTATCGTCGACCGCCTCGTCATCCGCAGCGACATCACAAGGCGCCTGACCGACTCCATCGAAACGGCGACGAACCTCGCCGGCGGCACCGTCGTGGTCAACATCGTCGGGGAGGACAGGGACCTGACCTTCTCCCAGAACTACGCCTGCGACGAGTGCGGCATCTCCATGGAGGAGCTCACGCCGCGCCTTTTCTCCTTCAACAACCCCTACGGCGCCTGCCCGGCCTGCACGGGCCTCGGCATGCAGCTGCGGGTGGACCCGAACCTCATCATTCCCAACCGCTCCCTCTCGATTCTCGAAGGGGCCATCACCGCCTCCGGCTGGGGCAGCGTCCGGAACGACAGCATCGCGAAAATGTACTTCGAGGCGCTGGCGCGAAAGTACAAATTCGACCTCGCCACGCCCGTCAAGGACCTGCCCGAGCACGTCCTCGACGTCATCCTCTACGGCACGCGCGGCGAAAAGCTCACGCTCTATTACGACCAGGAGCACCGCAGAGGCACCATCAGCCAGCCGTTCGAGGGCATCGTCAACAACCTCGAGCGCCGGTACCGCGAAACGCAGAGCACCGCCATGCGCTGGGAGCTGGAGCAGTACATGTCCGAGCACCCGTGCCCCGAATGCGGCGGCAAGCGTTTGAAAAAAGAGGTGCTGGCCGTCACCGTCGGCGGCATCAGCATCATCGACTTTACGGACAAGTCCGTCGTGCAGGCGCTGGAGTTTCTCGACAGTTTAAAGCTCACGGAAAAAGAGGAGATGATCGCCCACCAGATCCTCAAGGAAATCCGCGAGCGTCTGGGCTTCCTCAAGAGCGTCGGCCTCGGGTACCTCACGCTCAGCCGCAGCGCCGGGACGCTCTCCGGCGGCGAAAGCCAGCGGATACGCCTGGCCACGCAGATCGGCTCGTCCCTCATGGGCGTGCTGTATATCCTCGACGAGCCGTCCATCGGCCTGCACCAGCGGGACAATGCAAGGCTGCTCGCCACGCTCAAGCAGCTGCGGGACCTTGGCAACACGCTCATCGTCGTCGAGCACGACGAGGAGACCATCCGCTCGGCCGACTACGTCATCGACATCGGCCCCGGCGCGGGCGTGCACGGCGGCGAAGTCGTCTTCGCCGGCACGCCGGAGGAGCTTGAAAAGTGCGAGCGCTCGATTACGGGGCAGTATCTAAGCGGCAGGAAGACGATCCCCGTCCCGGCAAAGCGCCGGAAGGGGACGGGGAAATTCCTCACCATCCGCGGCGCGGCGGCAAACAACCTGCGCCACGTGGACGTGTCCATCCCGCTCGGCGTGATGACGTGCGTGACGGGCGTGTCCGGCAGCGGCAAGTCGTCCCTCGTCAACGAGGTCATCTACAAGGCGCTGGCGGCGGAGCTCAACCGCGTGAAAATCTTCCCGGGCAAGTACGACTCCATCGAAGGCCTCGAATACCTCGACAAAATTATCGCCATCGACCAGTCCCCCATCGGGCGCACGCCCCGCTCCAACCCCGCCACATACACCGGCGTGTTCAACGACATCAGGGAGCTGTTCGCCTCGACGCAGGACGCGAAGGCCCGCGGGTACACCGCAAGCCGCTTCTCCTTCAACGTCCGCGGCGGGCGCTGCGAGGCCTGCTCGGGCGACGGGCTGATTAAAATCGAAATGCACTTTTTGCCGGACATCTTCGTCCCCTGCGAGGTCTGCAAGGGCAAGCGCTACAACCGCGAAACCCTCGAGGTGCGCTACAAGGGCAAAAACATCTACGACGTGCTGAACATGACGGTGGACGAGGCCGTCGTCTTCTTTGAAAACCTGCCGAAGATCCGCCAGAAGCTGGACACGCTCGTCGACGTCGGGCTCGGGTACATCCGCCTCGGCCAGCCGTCCACGACGCTCTCCGGCGGCGAGGCGCAGCGCGTCAAGCTCGCCACGGAGCTGTCCAAGCGCTCCACCGGCAACACCATCTACGTCCTCGACGAGCCGACGACGGGCCTGCACACGGCGGACGTCCACCGCCTCATCGACGTGCTCAGCCGCCTCGTGGACGCGGGCAACACCGTCATCGTCATCGAGCACAACCTCGACGTCATCAAAACGGCCGACTATATCATCGACCTCGGCCCCGAGGGCGGCGACGAAGGCGGCGAGGTCGTCTTCGCCGGGACGCCGGAAGAGCTCGTCAAATGCGAGCGCAGCTACACCGGCCAGTTCCTAAAGCCCCTCCTCGAGCAGGCCAAAAAAGAAGCGCAGCAAAAAGTGGTCTAAAATCTGCAGCAAAAAGGCGCGGCAATTAAGCCGCGCCTTTGTTTTTTACTGAAAGCGCCCCTTGAGGTAAACTGCGGCGCAGGGCCTGCGCCTACCGCGCCACAAGCGAATAAAACAGCCCGCCGATGGCGCCCGCCGCAAGCATGACGGTGATTTGATTCACCTTAAACCGCCGCAGGGCAAACAGACCCGCCGTGACGAGGACCACGGCGGCGATATCAAGCCCGGTGAGGGATACCCCCGCGGGGAAGAGCGCCTGCAGCGCGATGCTCAGCGCGGCCGAGGCAATCAGGCCCACCACGGCCGGGTGGAGCGACGAGAGGACGCCCCGCACAGCGCGGAGCTCGCCGTACTTTTTATACAGCGCCGCCAGCGTCAGCACGATCAGGCACGGGGCGAGGATGCAGCCTACCGTCGCCACAACTGCGCCGGGCAGTCCCGCGATGCGCATGCCCACGAACGTGGCGGCATTGATGCCGATGGGGCCGGGCGTCATCTGCGAAATCGTAATCAGATCGCCGAATTCCGCCGCGGTGAGCCACCCGTAGGTGTCCACCACCTGATTCTGGATGACAGGGAGCGCCGCGTACCCGCCGCCGATGGTAAACAGACCCACCTGGAAAAACGCGAAAAAGAGCTTAAGGATTGTCATGGCCGCGCTCCTTTCCCCGCACTTTCGCCACGGCCAGCACGCCGTACGCCGCGCTGGCCAGAATGATAAAGGCGACGTTGACCTTGAACACCGCGGCGGCGACAAAGGCGGCCGCCATCAGCACAACCGGCACGGCGCGGCGGCTCTTTGTCACGGCGGCGACCAGGTCAACCACCACGTCGAGCACCACGGCCGCGACGCCCGCCTGCATCCCCCGCAGGACATTTCGGACGACGGCGTTTTCAATCACGAGGGCGTAAAACACTGAGACGACCGAGAGAATCACGAGCGGCGGCAGGACGGTCGCGAAAACGGCCACCAGCGCGCCGGGCAGCCCGGCAAGGCCGTAGCCCATCATGGCGGCGGTGTTGACGGCAATCGGCCCCGGCGACGACTGCCCGATGGCGATGTAGTCGAGCATCTTCTCCTCCGAGACCCAGCCGAGCTCGTCCACAAACCGCTTTTTTATCAAAGGCACGATAACGTACCCGCCGCCGAAGGTAAAGGCGCTGATGCGCAGGCAGCCGGCAAAGAGCTTTAAGTAAAACTTGAGGTCCTTTTTCAAAAATTCGCCCCCTCATCCCAGTTGGATTTAGTATATCGCTTTCGCGGCCCGCATTCAAACGAAACCGATAAAAACATGGCTTTTTTCGCCGCGCCCTTCACGGCAAAAAGATACGGCCCGGCGGGCCGTATCCTGTGTCCTGTATCCCGCATCCCGTATCCTGCGTGCGGCAAATCCGCTCATGCGGACTTCAGCAACCGGCCGCGAAGAAAAAGACAGGCGTGTAAGCCCGTCTTTTCATATTTCTAGCCGGGCTTTACCGCCCGCTTTCCGCGCTTGCGAAAAGGTATGTCACGATGTGGGCGCGGGGGGCCGGCGCGTCGGCGTCAAACTGCGTCTGCGCCGCTGTGAAAAGGCCGAGCGCGTCCGCCCACGCGGCGGCGTGAGCGTAATACGCCTCGCCGAGCCGCGCCAGAAGCTCGCTGCGCGCCGGCGGCGCGGGGCGACCCTTCGCGCGCCAGATGAGCGTGATAATCTGCGCCTCGGTGCAGGTGTCGTGCGGGCTGAACGTCGTGGCGGACGTGCCGGTGGTCACGCCTTTTTCCACCGCCCAGAGGACGGCCTTGTAGAAATAGTCGCCCTCCCGCACGTCCTCAAACGGCTGCGCCTTAATCCCCGGCTCCGGGCAGCCGGCGGCCCGCCAGAGGAAGGTCACCGTCTGCGCCCTTGTGCAGAAAAGGTCCGGCGAAAACGTGTTTTCCGACGTGCCGCCCGTGATGCCGCGCCGCAGCGCCCACTGCACGGCCTCAAGGTAGTACGCGCCGGGCTCCACGTCGTCGAAAGGCAGCTGCGGGGCGGGCGATCCGACTATTTCCGCCAACGCGGCGGGCAGGTCCGCGAGCCCCCAGCCCGTCTGCTCGTCCCAACCGGGCGCGCCGATGTCCCGCGCGGTGCCTTTGATAATCTCCCGCAGCTCGTAGGGCGTGAGCGAGGGGTCGGCCATAAGGAGCCTTGCCGCCATGCCGGTCACCCACGCCGCGGCAAAGCTTGTCCCGGTGCCGACGGCCGCCTCGCCCAGAAGGTCTACCGTCGGGACGCGCACGCCCGGCGCGACGACGTCGACGCCGCTGTGCCGGTTGGAAAAGGACGCAGGCCCGTCCCCCGTCTCACTCACGCTCCCCGCGCACAAAACGGTGGGATACGCGCCGGGGTAGTACGGGGTTTTGCTCCCGTCGTTGCCCGCGGAGGAGACGATGAGCACCCCGCGCCGCTCGGCGTAGGCCACCGCCTCCCGTAAAACGGCAAGGTCCGACTTCGTACCGGAGCTGATGTTGATGATGCGGCAGCCGTACACGTCCACCGCGTCGTAGATAATCTGCGCGAGCATGTCGACGTCGCCCTTCAGTATCGAGCCGTTTCCCGTCTTGACGCAGTAGACAAGCGGGATAAGCACCGCCTCGGGGCACAGCCCTTCCACGCCGGCGGACGCGCTGCCGGCGATGATGGCGGCGACGGCCGTGCCGTGCCCGTGGGTGTCCTCCGTCGAGCCGCCCGCCGTGACGTAGTTGCGCCCTTTGGCAAGGTTTTCCGCGGCAATCGCGCGCGAGGAGATGCCGGTGTCAATCACGGCCACGCGCACCGCCCCGCTCACGGCGCGGGCCGGCGCAACCGGGAAAAGGGCCAGCACAAGCAAGGCGGCCGTTATAGTCGCGATAAGTCGTTTCAGGCGGCGTCACCTCCGCTTTCCAGAATTGTCCGGCGGCGCTTGCCGCCGCAAGGATGTCAACTGAGCGTTAAGAGCTTGCTCTAAGCCGCTATGACGCTTGTTTTTCCAAAAAGTTCCGGATACGCGCGGTTTACGCGCTTTCAGCGAAATCCGAAATCCCAGCTACGCGCCGGCTGCTTACAGTATCGCGCAAGAGCACACGGTTCGTCAAGATTTTACAGAAAAGGCGGAGTTTTTCAGGGCGCGCCGTGTAAAACGCGGAAGAAGGCGTCGCCGCTGCCGCCGCGCCCGGTTCTCTGACACAGGCGCCTCTCACGGGGGCGCCCCGGCGGGGACAAAAGTACGGTTTGCGCCGGTAATCTTGGCTCCGTCAACGTGAAGGCGTATCGCGTTACGGCAAAACAGACGGCGCCGCGATAATCGCGGCGCCGTCTGAGACTGTCCTTGTTTTATTTCTGCGGGGATACTCCACAGTTTTCCGTTACTGGCCCATCAGCAGGCGCTTTTTCCCATAACGCACCCGCCCGGCGATGAGGCCGCCGGACGGCACTTTATCCTGTCGCGTCTCCCGGCGGCGTCTGCCATGGGTGCGGCGCGGCTGATCGCCTCGGCGCTGTCGTAAAAGCCCGCAAGCTGTTCCAGCGCGTCCGGGAACGCCACTTCCTTGATGGCGCGCACGAGCCTGACGATCTCCACAAGGCACGTCCGGTAGGCGACGAGGTAGCCGTCGACGTCAGGGTGCCCGCTGTCAAACCGCGGGCCGTCCATGCCGCAGGTGATGACGGGCCAGTACGGGTGCTCGAGATACAGCTCGACGTTAAACCGCGAAAACGGCGCCGGAATGCCGCCGTCCGCCTTGCCCGCGGCGTTTGACGCCGGACTGCCCGCCGGAAACGGCGCGGCGCGCTGAGCCATGGCCGCGGCGCGCTCCGGCACGGCGCTGGGGTAGCGCCGGATGCCCTCCGCCGAGCCCTCGAAAATCGGCGCGTCGTCTTCCCTGATGACGAAAAACTTTACATGCTTCCCCTCGAACACGGTCTTGTCCGGGTTTTTGCCCATGCAAAAGAGCCTGTTGTCAAAATCGAAGATAATTTTCGCGTCCAGAAAACCGAGGTCAAACCGCTCGGAGACGGTAAATTTCTCCCCGAGCATCCTGTTTCGCTCGTAGAAGTCGAGGTATTCCCGAAGCTCACGGATCGTCAGGCGGCTTTCCCTGCCGCTTTCCACGTCGATTTTTCCCAGGCAGTTTTTGCAGATTGGCTTTCCTTCTATTTTCACGGCCGTCGAACGCACCTTCCCGCCGCAGACGGGGCAGGGCGGCTTTCTTGAAAACAGGCCCATATATGTCTCCTCCTTTGTCACGCCAGGCGCGGCGCCGCGCTTTCCTCCCGCGCGGCGGCGCGCCGCAACCGCGCCTTAAGCAAAGCTCCTTGCGCCTTCACCCAGGTAGTCCCGCTGCTTGAGCCCCGACGCTTTAGCGACGGCGGAGGCGGGGAATTTGCGCACCTCGCGGTTGAGCTTTGAGACGCTGTCGTTGTAGATAAGGCGGCTGGTGCGCACCATGCCTCCAAAGGTCTCCACCGCGCCCATCGTTTCTGATACGTCCTGCTCGCCTTCAGCTCGGGGTACCGCTCCGCAATGCGGGCAAGGCGCTCGAGCGCCTCGGCGAGGACCTCCTCCTGGCGCAGCACGTCCTCCGGCGTGGATCTGCCCGTGATAACGCCGCGGCGGGTCCTGACGTTTTCCGCCAGCGCCTGGCACTCCGGCCCGGCGAAGGCCGAGGCGATACTCAGCAGGGCCGTGAGCGCGTCGAAGCGGCAGGACATCTGCACGCCGAGCTGGTATAAGGCGCTTGCCGCGTTTTCGTCGAGCGCCACGAGCCTGCGCTGTATCGAAACAACCCACGCGGATATCGCGGCGAAAACGGCCGCGGCGGCTATGGCGGTTTGCAGCATGTTCGTTCTCTCCTTCAGGTCGCAAAGGCTTTCGGGGCGCTAGCGCCCGCGCGAAATACCCGCCTGCGGCGGTTCGCCTTCCGCGCTTTTGCGGCGCGCTCACCGCTCCATCACGGCCGGTCTGGCGCTGCATCTCCCCGGCGGCACAACGCACGTTATGGCTGCGTCGCCGCCGGCCGGCGGGGCCTTATGCGGCCACTCTAGCAGAAAAACGGCCGGAACTGACGCCCGGCGCATGAAACATGATTTTTTCGTCTTAAAACAGGTTTTTCCCGCTTAAAGCGCCATCGCGCGGTGCAAGGCGGAAAAATGTGCGAAAATCCGCCGCCGCTTTTCGCGCCCTGACGAAAAAGTCGAAAAACATTCCGTGGGCGCCGGGGATTTGTCATATCGCACGGTATCGAAATACGGCGTTATATGGTAGACTGGTAGAGGCGCGGGAAGGAGGGCCGCTTATGCTGCACATCGCGTTTTGCGACGACAACTTAGACGAGCTGTCCGGCATCGTCCGGCTCCTCAACGCGTACAGGACGTCGCGGAACTTAAGCTGCGAATACGCCGTGTTCCCCAACGGCTTTGAGCTCATGGCCGCCCTCGAGCGCGGGAAGCGGTTTGACGTCTTCTGCCTCGACATCATCATGCCGGGGTTTTCAGGCATTGAAGTGGCCAAGGCCATCCGCGCGTTTGACAAAACGGCCCCGATTGTCTTTTTTACCTCCTCGCCGGAATTTGCCCTTGAGAGCTACTCCGTGCGGGCGGTCAATTACATTCTCAAGCCCATCACGGAGGAAAAGCTGTTTTTCACCTTCGACGAGCTGCTCGAGCGCATTCCCGTCCGTGAGGAAGAGGACGCGCTGATTGTGAAAAGCGCGGAGGGCATCCAGCGCATCCTCATCCCCAACCTCGTGTACGCGGAAGTGCTCGGGCGAAGCGTTTTGTACCACCTGATCTCCGGCAAAGTTGTCACGTGCGCCGAAGCGTTCGGCCCGGTGTGCCAGGCGCTCATGAAATTCGGCTGTTTCGTGCAGCCTCACCGCTCGTTCATTGTGAACATGCGGCATATCGACACCATCGAGAGCAGCCGCATCACCATGCAGGACAAATCCGTCGTCCCCATCGCGCAGGGCAAGGCGAAGGAAGTCAGGCAGCAGTATTTAAGCTATCAGATGGAAGGCGAGTAGCGCCTTGCCACGGCGGGAGGATTTTTATACTTACAACAATCGCGGGCCTTGTCCGGTTCGGCTTTTCCCTTGTATTCGGACTTGCCGTGTCCGCCCTTTTCGCGGGCATCGCGCCGTCGCGGAAGAACACCCGGCGCCTTGCCCTCATGGGCGCCGCGTTTCTTATCGTGCAAACCGTCTGCTGGCGGCTGCTCGGCATCGAAGTGACGTCAAAGCTCTACCCCGTCATCATCCACCTGCCGGTTGCCGTCCTCTTTGCCCTCGTCTTTAAGCGCCCGTGGCACATCTCCATCGTGAGCGTCCTGTGCGGGTACCTGTGCTGCCAGGCGCCGCGCTGGTTCGGCTTCCTCTTCGGCGCCGCCCTCAAAAGCGATCTGGCCGACCACCTCTTTTACATCCCCGCCACGTTCGCGTTCTACATCCTGCTTAAAAAGTTTGCCGCGGGGTCCGTGCGGCAGCTGATGGAAAAGTCCGTCAAATCCTGCCTGCTCCTCGGCGGCGTGCCGCTTTTTTACTACCTCTTCGACTACCAGTTTTCCGTGAAGGACGGGTGGTTTATCTTTCAGGCGACGACGTAAAAAAGAAAGGCGCTGCTTCAGGCGGCGCCTTTTGCGCACCCGCGCCCGCCGGAGCTAACGGTTTTTCGCGTTGTGACGGAGCGAAAACCGGCGGAATTTTTTGCCGCTTGCCGCGTTTTTGTGCTAAAATAGCGGAAGAACGATGTTTTGTGAGGCGAAAATGATGAACAGCGAACCGGGAAACACCTGCGAGGTATCCTTCGAGGGGAACGTGAGCCTGAAGGATTACCAGAAGGCGAACTTCTACCACGCGAGAACGAGATTTTTATGGTCTGCGCTTATTTACTTTGTCGCCGTTTTAATTGCCGTGCGCGGCATTGTCGGGTATCTTGACGCGCTCTTCGTCTTGCTCTCCTTAGCCGGCGCCGTCATCCTCATACTCCTGCTTATCCTTATCGCTTACCTGCGAGTCAAAAGCGCCTACAACAGCGACGCAACGCGAAAGCTCCGGCAGCATTACGTTGCGGATTTAGACGGCATAAGCTTCAGCACGGAGCAATCCAGCGCAAATCTTTCGTGGAACGACTTTATTGCGGTGAAAGAACACAAAGACATATTCGTCCTCTATGTGTCAAAGGTCAGGATACTCATCATACCAAAAAGCTTCTTTAAGTCGGAGGAGGATATTGCGCGTTTTAAATCCCTGATTGCGGAAAACTGCCGCACCTCTAAAGTAAAGCTGTTATAGAGAGTTTCGTCAGAGGATGCCGTAACCCGGAGAGCCCTGCGCCCCGAGGTTGCGGCGTCTTTTTAACTTTCCCTGCCTGAATAGGGCCCGGCGCAATCAGCATAATAAATAGGATAATACCAATCCTTACGGAAACGCGGTGATAACATGGCGCAATCGCAAGCCCCCAACAGGCTTATAAATGAAAAATCCCCCTACCTCCTTCAGCACGCCTACAACCCCGTGGACTGGTACCCGTGGGGTAAGGAGGCGTTTGAAAAAGCGCGGCGGGAGGACAAGCCCGTGTTCCTCTCCGTCGGGTACTCCACCTGCCACTGGTGCCACGTCATGGAGCGGGAGTCCTTTGAGGACGAGGAAGTCGCCGCGCTCCTCAACGAGCATTTCGTGCCCGTCAAAGTCGACCGCGAGGAGCGGCCGGACATCGACGCCGTATACATGCAGGCCTGCCAGGCGATGACGGGCCAGGGCGGCTGGCCGATGACGGTGCTGCTCTTCCCCGACAAAACGCCCTTTTTCGCCGGGACGTACTTCCCCAAAACGGCGCGGTCCGGCCAGCCGGGCCTCATGGACATCCTCTCCGCCTGCGTCCATCTCTGGGAAACGGACCGCGCCGCCCTCACAAAGCAGGGGCAGGCGCTTTTGCGCCGCATGGAGGAGCCCGAGGCCCGGGCAAAGCGGGAGATAAGCCGCGAGGATATCCGCGCGGGCTTTGAGCAGCTGCGTCGCCGGTTCGACGCCAAAAACGGCGGCTTTTCCGCCGCCCCGAAGTTCCCTACGCCCCACAACCTCATCTTTCTCACGCGCTTTGCCGCACTGGAAAACGAGGGCGCGGCGCGGGAGATGGCGCAGCTTACGCTCCGCCAGATGTACCGCGGCGGCATCTTCGACCACATCGGCGGCGGCTTTTCCCGCTACTCCACGGACGCGCGCTGGCTCGTCCCGCATTTTGAAAAAATGCTCTACGATAACGCCCTGCTTATATGGGCGTACGCCGAGGCCTTCCAGGCGTGGGGCGACGCGCTTTATAAAACAGTCGCGGAACGCACGGCCGATTACGTCCTGCGGGAGATGACGGGCGAAGAAGGCGGCTTTTTCAGCGCGCAGGACGCCGACAGCGAGGGCAGAGAGGGGCATTTTTACGTCTTTAGGCCGGGCGAAATCGTCTCCGTCCTCGGCGAGGAGGACGGCAAGGCCTTCTGCCAGTGGTTCGGCGTCACCGAGCGCGGCAACTTTGAGGGCGCAAATATCCTAAACCTTCTTGACAACCCGTCTTTTGCCGACACGGGCGCTTTCCGCGCGCACATCCCCGCGCTCTACAACTACAGGCTCTCACGCGCCCGCCTTCTCACGGACGACAAGCGCCTGACGGCGTGGAACGCGCTGATGATTGCCGCGCTCGCCAAAGCCGGGCACGCCCTTGAGCGCGGCGATTACCTCACCGCCGCCGAGCGCGCCATGCGCTTTATCGAAACGGCGCTCACCCGCCCCGACGGGCGTCTTTTCGTCCGTTGGCGGGAAGGCGAGGCCGCCGGGGACGGCTTTCTCGACGATTACGCCTTCGTATGCCTTGCGCTCCTTGCCCTATACGACGCAACGCTGAAGACTGAATACCTTGAAAAAGCCATTGAGTGCGCCGGGACGATGTGCCGGCTGTTTGAAGATACGCAAAACGGCGGCTTTTATCTCTACGCGGAAAGCGGCGAGCGCCTTGCCGTCCGCCCGAAGGAGACGTACGACGGCGCGATGCCCTCGGGCAACTCCGCGGCGGGGTACGTACTCGCGCGCCTTGCGCAGTTAACGGGCGAGACACTTTGGATGGAGCGCAGCACGCGGCAGATGCGCTTTCTCGCGGGAAGCGTCATCGACTACCCCTCCGCCTACTGCTTTGCCCTCACCGCGGCCATGCTCTCCCTCTACCCGACCTGCGAAGTGGTCATTGCCACGCGCGAGCCGGAAATTCAAAACGACGTGCTCCGCCGCCTTGCCCGCCTGTACCTGCCGAACACCGCCGTCCTCCTCAAAACGCCGGAGAACGCCGCGGCGCTGGAGTATCTTGCCCCGTTTACCGCGCCGTACCCCGTGCCGGACAGCGGCGCGCGCATTTACCTCTGCCGGGGCGGCGCCTGTAAGGCGCCCTTTGACGATTTAGATGAGCTGGAGCGCCGTCTTGCCGCCATAACGCCCGCGGCGCGGCCGAGTTGAAAGGAGTGACAAGCGCATGAAAAACCGTCTGTCGCGGCGGCTAAAGTCCGTCACAAAGGCGGCGGCGCGGTATCCCGCCGCGGCGCTGTTTCTCGCTATCTGCACCGCTTTGACGATTGCGCGCATCGCCGGGGCGCGCATTGCCGACGTGTACCTCTATCAGCTTGCCTGCGCCGCCGGCGCGGCGGCGGGTTATGCCGCCCAGTCGGCCGCGGAGCGCTTCTCATTGAAGGGGCGGTGGGCTTTTTCCGCCCTTGCCGTCCTCGTCGCGGCGGTGTTTTACGCGTGGGCGCGCTCGTGGCCCGAGGTGATGGCGGTGCGGCTTGTTGTTCTGGCCTCTCTTCTGTTTGTGGCGGCGGTGTGGCTGCCGTCTGTCAAAAGCCATTTCCCGTTTTATGAAATCTTCACCGCGTCGTTTAAGGCCGTCTTCCAGGCGGCGTTCTTCTCCGGCGTCCTCTTCGCCGGGTGCGCCGCCGTGGTGGCGGCGGTCGACGCGCTCATCACGCCGGTGGACGCCGACGTGTTCGCGTATCTGGCGAGCGTCGTCTTTATCTTCATCATGCCGATGCTCTACCTCTCCCTGATTCCGCTTATCCCCGCCGCGCGCCGCGCTATAGCGGACGGTTTGCCCGCCGGGGCCGAAGACGAAGGGAGCGACGTCCCCGACCTGACCGAAGCGGAGAGCAATCTGCCCGGCGCGGGCGAGGGCGCGGAAGGCGATCTCGCAGGCGCGGAAAGCGGCGGCGCTGCCACGTCGATAGCCGGGGAAGTTGAGGCGATATCGGAGTACGAGCGGCGCGTTGCCGCCCCGCCGTTTCTCAGGGCGCTTGTCTCCTTTATCCTCGTCCCGATCGCGTTTGCGTTCACGCTGATTCTCGTCCTCTATATCCTCAAGGGCATTGCCGGTCCGTTCTGGGAGGACAACCTCCTCGAGCCGCTGCTCATCACCTACTGCGCGTCGGTGACGGTGCTGCTGCTTCTTGCCGCGGGGATGGAAAGCGCCTACGCGCGGGCGGCGCGGCTTGTCCTCCCGAAGGCGCTTTTGGCCGTGGCGGCGTTTCAGATTGTCGCCTCGGCGGTCAAAGCGCAAAGCGCCGGACTCACGCACGGGCGCTATTTCGTCCTCGCGTTCGGGGTGTTTGCGGTGGTAACAGGCGCCGTTCTGAGCATCCGCCCGCGGAAATGGACGGGGCTTGTGGCGGCCGCGTTCCTGCTGATTGCGCTTGTGAGCCTCATCCCCCCGACGGACGCGCTGAGCACCGCCGTGCGCAGCCAGACGCACCTTCTCGAAAGCGCCCTTGCCGAGGAGGGGATGCTTCGGGACGGCGCCGTGGTGCCTTCCGTCTCCGTCTCGGGCAAAAACAAGGAAAAAATCGTCTCGTCCCTGGAGTACCTTTTCCGGCTGGGGCGCCAGGAGCGCCTTTCCTGGCTGCCGCGGGACTTTGACGTGTACAGCGACCGGTCGTTTCAGCGCGTATTCGGCTTTTCGCGCTACGAAAGCCCCGATTTGGGCCACAAGCACACCCGCGTGGCCTACCCATTAAACGAGCTTGCCGACGTGTCGCGGTACGACGCGTGGGCCGTGTTCGAAGTCACAACGCCTTCGGCGGACATCGGCGCGCTCGCGCATATCGCCCCGGACGGCTCCGCTGTTTTGCGGCTGCGGCACAGCGACGGCGGCGCCGTCATCGAGCTGCTGAGCGGCAAGGCGGACACGGTGCTCGCCTCCTTCGACGTCGACGCCGTCTTTGAGCGGTTTGAAAAAAGCGCTGATTACAATCTTATCCCGCTGGAGGAGGCGCGCTTCACAACCGAGGGGGACGGCGGGCGGCTGCTCGTTGTGGCGGAAACCGTCGAGCGCTACGATACGGACGGCGGGGAGATCCGCTACGCGCGGCTGCACGTCTTCGCAGGATGGTCCTGATACCGCTGGAAATTGGCGCAAAAAGAGCTTGGATAAAACGCCCTTTGCCCGGATAAACACCGCAGCGCTCTATGCACGAAGCGCCGCCCGTTCCAGCCCGCCGCGTTTATTCGCTTAGGCTTCGCGCCGGTCATCTTTTTGCAGCGGCCGGCCCGCGAAAAATACGCCTTTTGCATACGTATATGAAAATTTCACTCCGAAATTTAGATAAAAAATAACGGCGCAGATGGTTCATGCTTCCATCTCCGCCGTTTTTTACCTTGTTTTGAGCGCACAAACCGCGGGGCTGCTCCTGCCGTCGGGCTTCCCCGCCGCGCTGTGACGGGCGCTGGAAAAACGCCTCCCCTCGCGCGGTATGCATTTTTTATGCGGCCAAGCCATACTGTGTTGACAGTCCGATATTTTGTCCGCATATATGTGTCGAAAACACAGTGAAAAACGCTAGCGCATGGAGTATACTCTACCGTAGGAGCCAATTATTAAATTTTGTTAAGGAGGTTGAACTATGGGATCTTGGCATGAATATGTTCTGACCCAGGGCACGCCGCCCGAGTGGCCTTATCCCATCAAATTCGGCGAAGAGACGGAGGTCGAAGTTGACGTACTGGTCCTCGGCGGCGGCATTGCCGGCTGCTGGGCGGCTATCACCGCGGCGCGCCACGGCGCAAAGGTCGCCATTTTCGAAAAGGGCGACGTCCGCCGCAGCGGCGCAGGCGGCCCCGGCTGCGACCACTGGTGCCACGTTCCCGCAAATCCCCTTTCGAGAGTCGACCCGGACGAGTGGGCCCTTAAGGAGCTGGAAGCCGCCGGCCCCTACGGCAACGGCCTGGCCTATCAGATCCAGTGCAGGGAAGACTGGGACACGCTCCTCGAAATGGAGCAGATGGGCGGCAAGATCCGCGACACGGACGACGAGTTTGTCGGCGTCGAAGGCCGCGACGACAAGACGAAGCTGATGGTTTCTCCGCGTTACGGCGTCACGGCCGGCTATGCGCCCGCCGAAGACTGGAGAAAGCCCGGCTACAATCCCCCCGAAAAGCGCAACAACGTCGTTCTCCGCGTATGGGGCAGCACCTTCAAGCCCGCTCTGAAGAAGGAGTGCCTGCGCCTGGGCGTTAAGGTTTTCGACCGCGTCATGGCCACGCGCATTCTCAACGAAGGCGGCAAGCCGGGCGGCCGCGTCGTCGGCGCGACGGGCATCAACGTCCGCACCGGCGAGTTTATTATCTGCAAGGCCAAGGCCATCGTCATCTCGGCGGGCGGCGCCGGATACCTTTGGTTCCTTGACACCGAGCACGGCGGCCACTCCACCATGTACTCCCGCAACGAAAGCAGCGACAGCACCACTCTGGCGTGGAGAGCCGGCGCCAAGGTCACGATGCAGGAGCGCAGCTATGTCTCCCGCATCGCCACTGGCTTTAAGCACAAATGGTACACCGGCGGCGCCGACGCCAGCTACGAGAACGTCCCCCTTGTCGACGCGGACAACAAGAAGCTCCCCGCGCCGACGCAGGGCTGGGAAGACGGCGGCGCGATGTTCTCCAACCAGGCGAACATCATCGCGGAAATCCGCGAGGGCATCAAGAACGGTACATACAAGCTGCCCTTCTTCGGCGACTTTGCGGGCATGAAGCCTGAAGAGGCCAACGCCACCTGGAACATGATGCTGATGGAGGAGTCGACCACCCGCGCCATGGTCAAGACGATGACCGAGAACGGTTTCGACATCCACCGCGACCAGATCATGAACTATACCTTCATCGAGTTCCAGCCCTCTCAGCAGCTCCGCGAGGCGGCCCGCGGCGGCGGCCTTATCACCGACTGGAACCTGAAGACCTCCGTGGACGGCCTGTATGGTGCAGGCACCGCCCTCTTCTCCCCCGGCGACCACAGCTTCGCCGCGTCCACCGGCCGTTACGCCG
>ENA-UPSB01000813-UPSB01000813.1-bioreactor-metagenome-genome-assembly--contig:-NODE-813-length-45317-cov-7.147674_pt1 | contig 45317 bp, 33 predicted proteins | sample MGYA00238182_ERZ773286 | MGnify/ENA primary metagenome ERZ773286 (study PRJEB29026, sample SAMN07631240) | bioreactor metagenome | isolation source: Switchgrass digestor | place: USA: Dartmouth...
CCAGATCAATGCCGATTTTCTTTGTTAACCTGTTGATCTTTATCGCTTTCTTGAGAGTTCCCGCTTTTCCGGATTTCTTTGCGTTCTTCCAGATCTTCTTATACAGGCCCTCGAAGATGAGCGGTACGCCCAGAAAGAAGGTGGGCTTTGCTTCCGACAGGTTTTTTACGATATATTTCAGCCCTTCGCAATATGCGATGGACGCGCCCAGGTACAGCGGCATCAGGAAGCCGCAGCTGCATTCGTAGGTATGGTGAAGCGGCAGCACCGAGAAAAACACGTCTTCCGGTACTACCTTGATCATCGTCGGGGATGCCATCACATCCTCCACGATATTCCCGTGGGACAGCATGACCCCCTTGGCGATCCCGGTTGTTCCGGAGGTAAAAAGGAGGATGCTCATGGCGTCCCGTTCGATCTGAGCGTCGAGAAATTCCCGGTTCCCGTTCCCGATCAGAACCTTGCCCGCTTCCGTGATTTCTCTCCAAGAGAAGGTCGTTTCGTCGCTGATTTCCTTGTCCATATTCACAAGGTATCTTAACTTCGTTTCCCCCCGCGCCCTCATTTCAAGAAAGTAGGGTTCATATTTGGAGGAGTATATAATGCATTCGGCCTCCGCTTCTTTAATCAGCTGTTCCAGTTCCGATGCGCCCAGTTCCTTGTCCAGGGGGACGACAATCCCTGTGCCGCAAACCGCGGCCAGATAAGAAATTGCCCACTCATACCGGTTTTCCCCGACGATGGCGATGCTCTTCCCTTTCAGACCCATGGAAATCAGCGCCGTGCCCAGGGCGTCCATGTCGGCCTTCGCTTCTTTATAGGTGATCCCGCGATAAGGGCTTCCGGGCTTGTCCTTTACATGAAATGCAATATTGTCGCTGTAAAGCTCAACGCTGGATTCTATCATCTGTTTTATATCGATAATGGGCCGGATATCCCGATACAGGACATATTTGTCCTTGCTGTTTTTGATATCCTCCACCCGTTTGCGCGCATATTCCATTTCCTTTTCCTTGACCGCCTTATACCCGCTCGCATCCATTTTTCTGCCTCCTCTTGGTTCATCCTCTACTTTCTCTTCACGGCATGCCTCTTTATTTTCTTCGTCGTCGTTTTTTCAAATTCCTCTCTCCGGATCTCAAACCGCTTCACTCTCTTGTAAAGCGGCATCTGTTCGTTAATCCTGTCGATCTCCTTTTTCAGGATGCGCCGCAGCTCTTCCTCTTCCGGAACTCTGCCGAACTTTTCTTCAAAAGCGGGGAAGTTGGGGAAAATCTCCGCCTGCACGATGGTGTCTCCTGATTTTTCGTCCTCCAATCCCCAAACCACGACCTCGGCTATAAATTCGCTCTTGCTTAAATAGAATTCCACTTCTTCGGGGAAAATGTTTTTCCCGTTCTTCGTCACGATGACGTTCTTTTTCCGTCCCGTTATATAAAGGAAGCCGTCCTCGTCAAAGTACCCGTAATCTCCGGTGTGGAGCCATCCGTCAACGAGCACTTTGGCCGTCTCTTCCGGGTCGTTGTAGTATCCGATCATCACCGAATCGCCTTTGCATATGATTTCCCCCACGCCGTTTTCATCCGGATCGATGATCCTGACCTCCGTGCCGGGCATGGGCAGACCTACGGACGCCGGTTTAAAATACCGGTCCTTGTTCACAGCGATAATGGGGGAATTCTCCGTCATGCCGTAGCCCTGGAACATTGTGATTCCCATGGCGTTGAAATCCTCGATCACGACGGGATCGATGGCGGCGGCTCCGGAAATGAACAGCTGCATATGTCCTCCCATTGCCTGGTGGACCGCTTTGAACAGCTTTCTCATGGATTTTATGTTAAATTTCTCTAGTTTCTTCGCAAGCTGAACCGCAGCCCGCATCTTCTCGGCCTTCCCGCTCTCCTCCGCCTTTTTCCATACTTTCTTATGCATGTTTTCAAAGATGAGCGGTACGCCCAGCATTACGGTAGCCTTGGCTTCTGCCATATTCTTTACGATATATTTCAGCCCTTCGCAGAAGGCCACGCAGCAGCCTTGATAGATGCAGGTCATGATATGGCAGGTCATTTCGTAGGTGTGGTGCATGGGCAGCACGGAAAGACCTGTCATATTATTTGTAACATTCACGTATTTAGACATGTTGTAGACATTGGCGGAAAGATTTTTATGGGACAGCATGACGCCTTTCGCAAGGCCTGTGGTGCCCGAGGTGAAAAGCAGGGCGCACATGGCCTCCCGGTCGATTTCCGCGTCCAGGAAATTTCGCCTTCCTTCCAGCAGCAGGCGTTTGCCCGTTCTTTGCAGCCTTTTCAGTGAAAGACGGTTGTCCATATGATCCGGGGCGTCCATGCTGATAACGTACTCGATGCTGTCGATTCCTTTTATAGCCTCCTCCACCACGGCTTCCACCTTGCTGGAATACACGATGGCGCTGACATCCGCGCGTAACAAAAGGTTGCGTATCTCCGGGGCGGGCAGCTCCCGGTCCAGCGGAACGATAACGCCGACGCCGTTTACGACCGCAAAATAAGTTACCACCCATTCGTAACGATTTTCTCCGATGACTGCGATTTTCTTTCCTGCCAGTCCCAGATCCATCAGGGCGGTTCCAAGCTCGTCGATATCCGTTTTCACTTGGCTGTACTTAATAGGTATATAGGGCCCTCCGGGCGCGTTTTTTACCAGGTAGGCGTTTTTGTCGGCAAACAGCGCCGCGCTCGAATTTATCAAATCTTTCAGGTCCCTTAGCGGTCTAACTTCATATTCCGCGTCCTTATATCTGGGACTGTTCATTGAGCTATCCCTCCAATTCGTCGTTCCAACGCATCGGCAAGAATTGCCGATTGCGGGAAAATTCAGTGCTTCGCGTACCGGTGAGGCAGGAAACTCTCGCCCCCAGCCAAAAGCGGCGAAGGTTTTTTGTCCTCTTTATTTTTATTAGCTATTCTATCATTTTAGAATATTGGAATCAACCATCTTGAGGGGCCGAAACCGCCGGCCGCCGCTCCGAAAACAAAAAATATTCCGACGGCAAATGTCGAAGGAAAGGGAAAAGGCTCCCTCTGGTCACCAGCCAAAGCAGAGCCTTATTACCTGCCGGAGCAGATTTTAACTGCCTGCCGGGAGCAAAGTTTAGCTGTCTGCCGGGAGCAGGTTCGCCTGTCTGCCGGAGCAGGGCCTCATTGTCTCTCGGAGCAGAATTCTTTCACTGCCCGAATCGTTCTTTCCACTTCATGAATGGTGTTATACGGAGCCAGTCCGATCCTGATGAGGCCGCCCTGGTCACCAAGCTTGAGCACGCTATGTACAATCTCAATGGCATAGAAATCCCCGTCCCATACAAAGATGCCCCGTTCTGCCAGGAATTTTGCCACTTCATTGGAGTTGGCGCCTTTTGCGGTGAAGGAGACCGTCGAGGTTCTCGGGGTTCCCTCCGGAGGTCCGTACACCCTGACCCCGTCAATGGCGGCAAGTTCGGTTCTGAGCAGCTTCGCCATGGGATCTTCATAGGCTTCGATGGCCAGCATTCCGGCGACAACCTGCCGCCTTCTTCCTGTCAGACCTGAAAGCTCTTCTTCGAAATATTTCTCATGCACCCTGCCGATATCCGCGATGAAGTCCACGGCCGCCGCCGCGCCGCAGGCAAGCTCCATCGGCAGCGTCCCGATCTCGAATTTGTCCGGAATCTCCGTATTGTCGTTTGCCATTACGCGAATGGGGTTGATCTTTTCGCCGACTTCCGCCTTTGCATAGAGGATCCCGATATGCGGCCCGAAGAACTTATATGCGGAGCACACCAGGAAATCCGTATCGATATCCCGTACGTCGATGGGCTTGTGGGGCGCATAATGCACGGCGTCGACAACGGTATAGGCCCCGACTTCGTGAGCCAGTTTCACGACGGTTTTTACATCGGTAATCGTCCCGACAGCGTTGGAGGCCCAGTTGACTGCGACAAGCCTGGTTTTGTCGGACAGCTTGTTTTTATAGTCTTCCAGATCCAATGTGCAGGTTTCCGGATCGACCCTGACGCATTTCAAAACCATTCCGTACTCCTCCAGCACTCGCCAGGGAGAGCGGTTCCCTTCATGGTCGATCTCCGTGATGATCACTTCGTCGCCCGGCTTCATTTCCCTGAGCAGGCTGAAGGCAAGCTTGAAGTTGTTGGAGGAGGAATTGGCGCCGAAGGCGACTTCTTTAGGATCGCAGTTCAGGAAATCCGCGATGGCAACCCGGGCATCCCAGAACAACGCGTCGCTTTCCTTCGACGTTACGAACACTCCATGGGCGTTGGCATTGCGATAGTACAGGTAGTCGTTGATTCGTTCCACCACGGACCGCGGCACCTGGGAGCCCCCGGGCCCGTCAAGGAATGCGGCGGGATACCCGTTTACCGTCTTGCTCAGACAGGGGAACTGCTCTCTCACATAATCCACGTTGAAGCTGAAATTTTTCATTTTCTCACTCCTTTTGATGATCTGTAAAGACTAGACTATTAATACCTTAAACAGCCTCGGGCTTTTTCCGGTCGGGAAGCTGGGAAATGATGATGGCGCAGAACATCAGGATGCAACCGAGGATCTCTCTTCCGCTCATCATTTCTCTCAGCAGGAGGAACCCGAAAATCGCGCCGAAAACCGATTCCAGGCTGAGGATCAAAGACGCGACGGTAGGATTGGTATATCTCTGGCCGAGAATCTGGAACGTGAAGCCCACTCCGCCGGATAATACGCCGGCGTACAGGATCGGGTAAGCGCAGTCTATAATGGTGGAAAGGGATATTTCTTCAAAGATTGCCGCGCAGGTTAAAGCGATGATCGCAACTACAAAGAACTGGTACATGGAGAGCCTGACGGGAGTTGAAAGCTTCGGCAAAAAGTAGTCGATCACCAGAATATGCGCGGCCCAGAATCCCGCGCCGATCAAAACGAACAGGTCTCCGGGAGCAATGTCCAGGGAGCCGGTGATGCACAGAAAATAGAGTCCGACCGTTCCCAGCGCCACGCCGATCCAGCATTTCAGCCCCGGCCTGCGCTTCATGAAGACGCTGAAAATCGGCACCAGGACAATATATAAGGCTGTGATAAACGCCGTTTTGCCCGCAGAAGTGGTAACCAGCCCGAACTGCTGAAACGAGGAGCCTAAAAACAACACGCTGCCGCACGCAATACCGGCGGTGATCAGCGTCCGTTTCTTGTTCTTTTGTTCCTCCTGCGTCAGTTCGGTCTTCTCCGTTGCCGGTTCCTCAACCTTCTGAGGCTTTTCCAAAAAATAAACGACAGGAATCAGCACCAGCGCAGCGACAAGAAACCGTGCCCCCGTGAATGTAAGCGGCCCGATGTAATCCATACCCACTCTTTGCGCAACGAAGGCACTTCCCCAAATCGCTGACGCAGTCAATAGTAATAGATTTCCTATTAATTGTTTCCTGTCCAAATTGTCACACTCCTAATCATTATTTACAAGCTTGCAGTCACGAATTAAGTATAGTTTAAAAAAATTGGAAAAGCAAGCCAATGACCTGCTTTTCGGCTTATTGGGGCTCCGGTGCAAATTATTTTGCCATTCTCCTATTTTGCTATTCTCTTATTCTCTCTTTTGCCGTTCTCTGTTTCCGCGTTCAGCCCCTGTACAGCTGAGGCATATTTGATTCGATCCTTCTGACTTTACTTTCAATGCTCGCCATATCGCCCGCAATATCTTCCATCAGCCGCTGCATCGAAAAGACAATGCAGCCGCCCTTTTCCTGGTCGAACCAATTGCATTCCGGCGTGCAGTATACCGAGCCTGCCGAATCGCTCATCAACGGGCAGATCTTCATAATAGGTCCCTCCGGTTTTTTCTTTCATCATACTAACAGGGTTCCGGGTATGTGCCGTGTCTTCAAGGGGAAATATGTAAAAGCATGCCCGCGGATAGTAGTTCCTTCATCCAAACCCATTTCTGTGAAAATTTTTCTTCGCCTGTTTGATTCATTCCAGATAAGAGAAAGACTATCTGAAATTTTACTTGGTTCATGATTACCTGAAGAAAAAATGCGCAGAAATCTCCGACCAGATAACGGAGTAGAAAAGCCTGCTGACACAGGTAGAGCACAAAAGCGAAAAGACCGACGCGCAGTTGAAGCAGTTGCGCGAATATGTGGAGGTGTTTGAGAACGCCACACCGGCAGAACATTGTATGATTGCCTCCACCCTAATTGAGCGCGTCACGGTTTACCCCAGCTATGAGCTGGATATCCAGTTTCGGGTAGGCATTGACTCGCTGGCACAACTGCCTGAAGAAGAGACTGGCGAGGTGGATAAATAGAGCCAAATGGGACTCTCAGATTTAAATCGCGCGACCAATAAGGGCCGTGAATTTATACAAAGAAGAGGAAAAAGCCGCTAAATCATCCGATTTAGCGACTCAAACATTTTATATGGGCACAAAGCAGATTCTAGGATTTCATTTACTTTTTCTGGATTCATCAGCCTGTAATACTCTGCTGGTGATTTATCTTTAATTTTTTGGTTGTCTGCTTGTTTAAAAAGCAAAAATTAGCTAAGCAGTAAATTTTGCTTCTTTCTACTCCACTTCCTTGCAAGTGTTTTACCGGAAAAATATGATGAAATTCTTTTGAATTAGCCAACTTCATTGGCTCGGTTAGATCAATGTTTGCTCCGGAAATGAATGATTTTGGGGAAATTACTCTTCACATTTTACTAATAATAAAAGTACCCTGCCCGGTAGGTTACATTTTCTGACATAAATGATCTTTCCGAAAATCAAAGCTCTTCTAATGAACTACATCTCCATACTTCCCATTTTTGTTGGTTTCTTGCATCTTTCCTTTGGCAAGTTTTATTTACACTTTGGGGCCTGCCGAGCTCCTAATTTGGGCTGGCAACGAATTCGCTTCCTGGTTTTTGAACATGCACCGACATTGCATTGTATTGCGCCATGTCGAATCACCGATACCGCTAGAAACTTACATTAAAAAAGCATCCCCTAATGGAGATGCTTTTTTATGGAGCTCCCGGGCGGATTCGAACCGCCGACCCGCGCATTACGAATGCGCTGCTCTACCAGCTGAGCCACGGAAGCATGTTTGCCTCGAGCGGAATTGCCGCTCACTTCTTTAATTGTTCCGGCGCTTGAGTCTTTTAACTGCTTTTTGCAAAATGGTAACGGGTGTGTCGTATGCTTGCTGTGGTGCTTCATGCATTCATCACACCGGCCATGCCTTTTGCACGATTTGAATTTACACGGGCACTTGACGTTTTCCATTCGGCCGATTTCCCAAATTGCAGCCTTTCTTGTTGCAATAATGTCTCGTAACAGATGACACTTTATGATATTACCACTAATAAAATCAAATGTCAATGGCTAGAAATGGCTGTATTGAAGGCATTTTCATAAAAAACTGTCAGAGGCTGATTTTACTCAGCCCCTGACCGATATTGCGTTGAAATGTATTTTTTAGCAAAGGGAATTCCGCCGTTTCACCTGATATTTACTACATTTTTAGTAGAGGTAGGTTTTGGTAAGGCTGGAACTCATGTTCCCGGCTTTGTCGACCGCCCTGACCTTGAATACGTATTCTTTATCTTCCTCCAGTCCGGTTACGTTGCAGTTATTTGCGTCTTCGTCCAGAGTCAGGATAAGTTGGCCGTCCCTATAAACCCTGTAAGCGGTGACACCGACATTGTCTTCCGCGTCCGGCCAGATCAGCGTTACGATTCCCGAAGCCGAGGGGCTTACCTGAAGCGTTGCGCCGGAAGGCCAGACCGGAGCAGTCTCATCTTTTTTCACCTCTTCCAGCGTTGTGACGTCTAGCGACGGGCCATCGTCGCTCCAATTTCCGGCCTTATCCTTCGCCTCGACGGTGAAGGTGTATTCCACGCCCGGTTCCAGTCCTTTGATCGTTACGGTTCTGCCGGTAACGGATACCTCTTTTTCCTTGCCGTCGACCTTATAGATTACCTTGTATCCGGCAATTCCCGTATTATCCTTGGCCGCCGGCCATTTTAAAGTGACGCTGTCGGCAGTGACGGAGGTGGCGGTGAGTTTGCTGTCGTTAGACCAATACGGCGCTTCCGTGTCTTCCCCTTCCTCTTCATCATCATCGTCGTTTGTGGTCACTTTCACCGAAGGGCCGTCGTCGCTCCAGTTTCCTGCCGCGTCTCTGGCCTCAACGGTAAAGGTGTAAGTTTCCCCGGGCTCAAGTCCCTTAATGGTGACATTCCTGTCCGTTACGGATTTTTCCATCTTCTTGCCGTCAACTTTATAGATGACCTTGTAACCCACGACCTTCACGTTGTCCTGAGCCCCGGTCCATTTCAGATCGACGCTGGTGCCGCGCACTTTTACCGCTTCCACTTTGCTTTTTTTATCCCATGTCGGCGCCTCTCTATCCCCATCATCATCGGAATCGGACCATTTCTCAAGCAGCTTTTCAATTATTACGGCCATCTGCGCCCTGGTAAGGACGGCGTTGGGATTGAAGCTTCCGTCCGGATTCCCGCTGATATAGCCTTCCAGGTACATTGCAAGGATATAGCCCAATTGCTCATCTGGAATCAGCTTGCCGTCCTTGAACGGGTTAACGGTATAGACGGGTACGGGTTTCAGGCCGAGCGCTTTCGCGATGGCGACAATCGCGTTGGCCCTGGTGCACTGCAAAAACGGATTGAAGCTGTTGGGGTTGAAGTAATCGTAATAGACCCCTCTCCATACCGCTTTCTGAGCCCAGCCGGGCACTTTGTAGAAGAACGGGTTGTTCCAGGATCCCCATCCGCCCCAGGGCCCCCAGTTGTATCCGGCGCCCCAGCCGATGCCGTTGTTATTGCTGACGTAGAAAAGGTTCTGCATGATCTGATCCGCGGCGTCATCATCCGCATCTTTGCCCAGCCTGTAATCAACGAGCCGTTCGATAAGCACCGCGAGCTCCGCTTCCGTAAGCGCCTGGTCGGGACGGAACGTATCGTCGTCATATCCTCCGAAGATGCCGTATTCCTGCATCTTCATAACGGATTGATACCCCCAGTGGCCTTTCATATCTTTAAATTCCTTATACTGCTTCTTGACGGCTCCGTTCCCCTTATGAAGCCCGTTGTCCTTTCCATCGCCATTTCCGGCAAACGCGGTGCCGGTCGAAATCGTTGCTATCATTGCGACAGCTGTCACAACCGAAATGATCCGTTTTAGTCTCATCGAAAAAATACCTCCCTCTGAAAAATATTCTTCATGTTAAATACTTTCTTTAGTAAAGATATATTTTTCGGGGTAGGTATTTAATTCATGTTAAACTGCCGCGCCGTACTTTTATCTCACGACTTCATAAGAACAGCCTTCAAAGCTCAGGTCGAAGCAGCAGATGCTTTTATAGAGACAGAATTTGCATGCGGTCTCGTCCTTTACCTTCTTCGGCCTGATGTCAATGGAGCCCTCGACCAGCTCTGCGCAAAGCTCCCTCACTTTTCTTTCCACCGCCTCAAGCAGCTCCGAAAAGTCTTCTTCCTTTAACAATTTCTTTTCCGTTGTCCCGGAATACAAACCTTCCTTTGTCTTCCGGACGGGCAGGATGTCCGACCAGCCGTAAAACTCGCCCGCGATGCTCTCGATAACACTCTGATCGTCAAGCACGACGCCGTCCAGCCGGAAATGCTTTTTCCGTTCCGCTTTCACCTTTTCCGGGTATTCTCCATCCGGAACTTCCGTAACGTCGATCTGGGGTTCGGCGATTTCAAAATAAAACACGCCCGCCGGTTTAAACGGATTGCCCCTGTTGATATCGTCCCGGCTGCCCGAGGAAGACGCTCCCAGGGCGGCCCTCAGATAGAGCATGAGCTGCAGCCGCCATCCGGCCTTCGCTTCCTCGATATCGAAACGCTCTTTTCCCGATTTATAGTCGATGATCTTGACATAGCGGTTCGGATCGCCGTCCTTTCCCTCCAGGATATCCACCCTGTCGATCTTGCCTTCGATATAAACGGTTTCCTCTCCGAGTTTTACCTCGATGGGCGGGAACTGTCTGCCGACGGCTCTTCCGAATTCGCTTTCAAAGAAAATCTTCCGGATACGCCCCGTCCGGACGTGCTCAACCAGGGCCCAGGCCGCGTCGCCGCACACCTTTTTCATGCGGCGGGTCCGGTAGCGCTCTTCTTCTCCCTGGGATAGGACGCCTTCCCGGTATTCCAGGGCAGCCTCGTCGATAAAGCTGTCGATGAGCTCTCGGCACTGTTCTTCGGTGATGTTCATCCAGGGTGAACGCGGGTCCGTGATATCCATTCCCGGAACGGACAGCTTTTCCGATAGTTTCAGGAAGCATTGGTGGTAGACGTCTCCGATTTCCCGTCCGGCAATTTCGAAAATCCGGCTCTCGTCAGGATGCAACCCGTAATTAACAAAATGAGAAAAGGGACACCGGGAAAACCGTTCCAGCCTTGACGGGCTCAGCGTCAATTCCGTCGGGATTTCTCTTTTATATAATTTCGAGACCAGGTGCTTCCGGATCTTCTCCTGCCGGTTGCTGAACAGCAGCCCTTCCTTTACCGGCCGCAGCAGCTGCTTCGCGTTGTGGTCATACCACCGGTACACCGCCTGCCATTCCTCTTTCAGAGGCTCGCCGTCCAGTGCGCCGCGGAAGGCGTTCGCCATATGCCGCAGCGTGCTTCCGGGGGTTTCTATGAGCAGCATCGGATCCCCTTCATTGATAATATCCTTCGTCACTTTGACATCGGTATAAATCCTGCGGATCTTCTCAAACAGCATGGAGGGCTTGCTCTCCTTCCCTTCCGGGTCCGATGCGGAGTATCCCATCCAAAGGTATCGGGTAGGCTTGGAAAGATTTTTATAGATCGCCAGCTTTTCTTCCTTTACTCTCAGATCGTCGATCCTGCAGATTTCGATTCCCTTTTTATATAAGACCGATTTTTCATCCTCGTTGAGCAGGCTTTCCGACGGACCGGCCGTCGGCAGCAGCCCGTCGTTGGCGCCAAGGACGATGAGAGCTTTGATGTTCCCGGCCCTGGTTCTCTGCATTGTGCCGACCATGATCTGATCCACGGTGGGCGGGAGCAGGCCGATCTCAACGGCTTCAAATCCCGCCTTCATGATTGCGGCATATTCCTCCGCGGGAATTTCCTCCTCGCCGATCAGTTCGATAAGCTGGTCAAAGATTCCGATGATGACGCCCCAGATCTGCGAGGCTTCCTCGGCGTATTCCAACTGGTTTTCCTCGATCAGGTAATCCATCAGCGACCGGATCTTTTCCGGAAGCTGAGCGGTTTCGGTCAGAAATCCGTAGATCGCCTCGGTCTTCTCCCGGACGGTCCTCTTCTGTTTAAATCCCGCCTCAAAGGCGGAGATATAATCGCAGACCCGCTTTCTTATCTCATTGACTCTCTGCAGGGTTTCCTCGCCTTCGGTTTTCGCTCCGTATGTAAACTCCGATTTCCACCGGCTGCCCTTGATCCGGTATTTGATCGCATAATTCTCCAGGTCCTCGCAATCCTCAAAGGAAATCGGCGTAAGATTGGTTTTCAGCATGCGGAAAACATCCTCATACAGCCAACCCTTCGCGGTAATGTCTAGGAGGGCAAGAATGAATTCAACGGACGGGTGATGCAGAATATCGCGCTTTTTATCAAAGAACGCGTTGATGCCGTAGTCGGCAAAAACCCGCCGGATCACGTTGGCCCGGGCTTCCGTGTCGTTGCAGATGACCAGAATATCACGGTACCTGAGCCCTTCTTCCCGCACCAGATTGACGATCTTAGCCGCGGCGGTCTCCGCCTCCGCGTAGAAATTGGCGGCCTGGCAGAGAGTAATCGCGTCTCCTGCCGATGCCTGCCGGTAAGGCTGGGCATACAGTTCCTGTTCCAGATGGGCCAGGGCCTCCGCCTTCGCTTCGGGACGGGCCGAGTCTTCCGTCCGCCCTCCTCCGCGGTTAACCTCCACCGGGATCCGGTATCCGTCGCCGACAGGCGCTTCCTCGTACCGGACGCCGTTTTTTTCCGCGATAGTCCTAAGCTTTCCCATGATTCCCCTGGTGAGATCGAATAGATCGCTGTCCCGGCTTTCCGGCGGCAGCGCGCAGCCCCCCGGGCCCGGAGAACAGTCGGCGGTCAGTAGGATATTGACGTCTTTTGCAAAAATCATCAGCTGCTCGATGATATTCAGGGATTTCGGTGTGAAGTAGTCGAATCCGCTGATCCAGACCACCGAGCCCCGGATCAAACGTGATTTTCCGATTTTGGATATGAATAGATTGAGGTAATCCTCGGTATCGAGATATTTTCCTTCGATAAGCTCTTCATATTTTTTATAAATCGTATGGATATCCTTTAGCTTCCTGTAAAGAATCGACGTGTTTTCGGTCTCTTCAAGAATCCGCAAAAGATCCGCTGGCGTTGTGTTGAACTGCTTCATTTCGGAAATGAGGTCGTTGGCCATCTCGATAAAGGAAGGCTTCCGGTTCATTCCGCGGAACGCTTCCAGCTTCTCGTTCTCTTCCGTGAGGATCTTGGCAAGGAGCATGTGTCTCCCGTATTTGTCCACGGGCGTCCTGCTGCTGCCGCCGGTTTCCGCAAGGACTTTGAAGCCGAGCCTGGACTGGCTCATGACTTCCAGATCCATCAGCCCCTCTACGCCGAGATAAGCGAAGGCGTTTCGTTCCGCCTGCAGGGTATACTGGTCGGGCACCAGCAGAAGGACTTTTCGATCACAAGCCCGAGCTTCCGGCAGGCCCAGTTCTCCGGCGATCTTATCGAACATGAATTTTTCCTTGTCCAGATTTTCCCGGCCGTAATAAATGTGCAGCATGGATTTCCCGTTCCTTTCCTTTCTGTGTAACCCGGAATGCGTAAACCGAATGACCGCTGTCAAATGATATCTCGATTATATCATAAACCGGCGACCAATGGCTGGCAGATGTTTTTTCCTTTGCCGCAGAACGGGCAGTATGATAAAATGAGTTGAAAGAGTTGAATGAGTTAAATGAGTTAAATGAGTTCAATGCAGCGCACGGCTCAACCGCGTCGAATGTCCGCGCGGCGCTAAATCGCTGAAACCAACCGGAGCAGGCTGTGGGAAAAGAAATGATACCGGAAAACGAAATCACCTATGAATTGCTGGCGTCGTCTTCATTTTTAAACCAGCACAATCAGCTGAAGCCTTATGCCTACCAGATTCTTTTTGAGCAGATGGCGGAGCAGCATCTGGCGAAACTGAACATAAACGTGGACGGAACCATGGAATACGGACTGGCATGGGCGCTTATCTCCATGTCCGTGGAGGTGGTCCATCCCATCGAAAAGGGCATGGCTCTTTTCGGAACGACATGGCATTCGGAGCACCGGCGCCCCTATTTCCGGCGCGAATTGCAGTTCAAGGACGCCGGCGGCAGGGTGATGTTTCAGGGAGCCACCCATTCGGTGCTGCTTGATCTTGAAAGAAGGACTGTGTTCCGGAAAAATGAAGTCCCCTTTCCGATTCACGAGCCTACCGGCGTATTCCTTATCGAGGCCTCGCCGGGCTTTAAAATGGACGCGGACCTCGTGCCCGTGGCGGAAAGGGTTGCCCAGGCAAGCCATATCGATTGCCTTGGCCACGTCAACAATTGCCGTTACGGCGAATTTGCCTATGATGTGTTTACCGACGAGGAGCAAAGAAAATTGAACCGTCTTAAGAGGATGGACATCCATTTCCTTTCCGAACTCCGCGCCGGCGACCGGTTTACGATGCGGAAAGCCTCAGAAGGCGACCGGATTTACATCCAGGGCTATAACAATACGAAAGGCGTTGTCTCTTTCAACATCGCCCTTTCTTTTCATCCATAGTTGAACTGTCAAGCCGTTATCCTTCCAGAATATCCAGCAGATCCATGGGTTTTTCTATCATATAGTCCGGCTCGTTTTCGCAGGCCGCGTCTTTGTTATGGAAGGCCAAAGCCCAGCCGACAATGGCGGTTTTGACTCCCGCGTTCCTGGCGCAGAGGACGTCAAACACGCTGTCGCCGATCATGATGGCTTCTTCCGGTTTTGAGCCGAGCCTTTCCAACGCGACCAATACAGGTTCCGGATCCGGCTTGAACTTGTCCGTATCGTCCACCGTGATCACGACGTCAAAGTATTGCTCCATATCGTACTTTTTCAGCCCTAAATACGTGGTATGCTTCAATCGTGAAGTCACGATTCCCGTCTTGTATCCCCGCGCTTTCAGTTCCTGCAGCAGTTCGATCACCCCCGGGAACACCTCGATCAGTTCGGTGAAGTGATCATGATGGTAGCTCCTGTATATCTCTATGCCTTCCTGGACGGGAATCTGGGGGAGCAGTTTTTCCATTGTTATATTCAGCGGCTCTCCGAAGGTGCTGATAATTTCTTCCTTGCTCCTTTCCCTTCCCTCCACGGTCCGGAAGGTATGCTGCCAAGATTGCAGGATCAGGTTGTTCGTATCCATGATTGTGCCGTCGAAGTCGAACAGCACGGTATTGATTTTCGTCATTGCGTGATTTCGCTCCTTATACAACTTGCAAGAATTATTTTGTGATGTACCATATTGCATTCTATTGTAGCATCGCAGAACCTTTTAAGCAAGGCTGTCAAAACTCACCGTGATTTCTGCAGGGATTCCGCATGGAATTGGGGTTTTGCAATAAATTTTGACGGCCTCTCTTCCCGCCAAAGAAGAGAGGCCGCCTTTTCAATTCCTTCCTCATATGTTTGAGGGTTCTGGTATTGGAGGTCTATTTATTTATTTTAAGGCCGTAGTCCTTGCCTTATTTTATCAATGAGTATGGGTCCGTATATTCCAGCCCCAGGCTGTCCGCAACGCCCTGATAGGTCAGTTTTCCTTCGTATACGTTCAATCCCTTCATGAGCGGCTCGCACTCGAGAACAGCTCTTTCCAAGCCTTTATCGGCGATCATCAGCCCGTAAGGAAGCGTTGCGCCCTCGAGCGCGATGGTTGAAGTTCTCGGCACCGCACCGGGCATGTTGGCGACGGAGTAGTGGACGACGCCATGCTTGACATAGCATGGATTGTCATGGGTGGTCGCCCGGTCGATGGTGGCGATGGACCCGCCCTGGTCGATGGCAACGTCTACGATCACGGAGCCGGGTTTCATCGCTTTGACCATATCCTCGCTTACCACTTTCGGAGCCGCCTTTCCGGGAACCAGCACCGCGCCTACGAGGAGGTCCGCTTTTTTAACGGATTCTTCCAGATTGTATTCGTTGGAAACCAGCGTCGTGATTCTTCCGTTGAAAATATCGTCCAGATACGCAAGGCGCGCCAGGCTGATATCCAGGACGGTCACCCGTGCGCCCATGCCTACGGCCATTTTCGCCGCATTGGTTCCGACATTTCCCCCGCCGACGATGACGACTTCAGCAGGCGCAACGCCCGGGACTCCGCCAAGCAGCACGCCGAGTCCGCCATTGTACTTCTGAAGCAGGTTGGCTCCAATCTGGATGGACATCCTGCCTGCCACCTCGCTCATGGGTGTCAGCAGAGGCAGCTCTCCGTTGGGCAGCTGCACCGTTTCAAAGGCGACGCCCTTGATCCCAGCCGCAAGCAGTGCTTCCGTCAATTTCCGGGCTGGCGCCAGATGCAGATAGGTATATAAGATCTGCCCCTTTTTGAACAGCCCGTACTCCGGTTCGAGGGGCTCCTTTACTTTGACGATCATATCCGCGTCGGCAAAAAGCTTTTTTACATCCGTATAGATTTCGCAGCCTGCCGCCCTGTACTCCTCGTCGGAAAATCCGCTTCCTTCGCCGGCATGGGTCTCGACAATCACTTTATGGCCTTTTCTAATATAGGATTTCGCTCCACCGGGGGTCATTCCCACCCTGTTTTCATTGTTTTTTATTTCCTTGGGTACTCCGATAATCATGAATTAAACCCTCCTTAAATCTTCCGGCCTTCTCCTATCTAGTACCGTAATAATTTCTGTCGAAGTCCCCCTTAAAATGTTTCGACCGGAATTATAATGGAATGATTGCAAATTGACTAAAATTATTCGGCCACATCTAGTTTGTCCCTTGATAGTTTCGGCATTTTTCTATTGGTAATTCACATTGTAAGGACGGTAAATCGGGTTGTCAAAGTGCAAAAAAAATTGCGGGGACACATGCTGTAAAGCGGTGTACATCCCCGCTAAATTGTATGTTCCTGCGATGGGATAACGCTGTACCCGATAACGCTTTCAATCTGTTCGAACGGTTTATGAATCCGCGCCGACTTTACGACGGTCTAAAGCAGACCTTCGGCTTTCAAAAACTCTTCGGCAACCTTTTCAACCGGCTGATTTTCAATATCAACTTTATAGTTAAGCTCCGTCATCTTTGCGTCGTCGATACGTCCCTCGAGCATGTTCAGCACTTCCTCAAGCTCCGGATGGGCTTCCAGCGTGTCTTTTCGGATAATCGGCGCCGCATAGTAGGGTGGGAAGAACCCCTTATCGTCCTTGAGAATCTTCAGGTTATATTTCAAAATTGGTCCGTCCGTGGCGAATGCGTCGGTCACATCGATATCGCCGCTCCCGATCGCCTGATATTTCAGGGATACGTTCATCTTTTTCGGCTCACCTTTGAATTTCATATTATACAACGCCACAAGCCCGTCATAGCCGTCCTGCCTATCAAAGAATTCGTGCTCCGCCCCGAAAATCAGATTTTCCGATATCCCGGCCAGCTCACTGTAAGTCTCGACGCCGTATTTTTCATACACCTGGTTGGATACGGCCAGAGTATAGGTGTTGTTTAATCCGAAGGGCCCCAGCCATATGATGCCGAACCGTTTGTCGAATTCCTCCGAGACCACCCGGTACGCTTCATCGGGATCGTTTATCACATCCATTTTTAAGTGAGCGGACAGTCCGGTTCCCGTGTATTCCGGATAGATGTCGATATCCCCGTTTTTGAGAGCCTCAAAGTTGACGAAGGTCCCTCCCATATTGAGCTTTCTCTCTACCTTCAGTTCGGTATGTTTTTCGATGAGTTGGGCCATGATTTCCCCTAGAACGATGTTCTCGCTGAAATCCTTGGACCCGATGACCACGGTGCCGTCGCTTCCGGAACACCCTGCGAACGCAAGGGTCATAACCAATATCAGTGCCGTAATGATTATCCTCCTCTTCATTTTTCGCTCCTCCTCCTTCATTCTCACTTTGATCCCTTTCGGCGATCGAATTTATTATCAGGCTCTTCGTAAAAGCCTGCGCTCAATTTTTGACATAAAGAAGTCAAAAACCAAAGCCATCAGAACCACCGGAATTGCTCCCGACAAAATCAGCTTCATGTTCAGCGTCTGTATCCCCCTGTAAATCGGGTATCCCAGTCCGCCCGCTCCGATGAGCACTCCCATGACCGCAATGGATAAAGAATTGACCAGGGCAATTTTAATCCCCGAAAAAATCAGCGGAAACGCCAGAGGCAATTCGACCTTTATCAGCCGCTGAAGCCTTGTCATGCCCATTCCTTTCGCCGCGTCCTTAATGAACGGCGAGACGTCCGAAAGTCCGGTGTGGGTGTTTCGCGTAATGGGCATGAGGGCATAAAGAACCAGGCCGACGATCATGGTAACGTTTCCGAGCCCGAACAGGATCATGAGCATCGCAAGCAGCGCCAGCGAAGGAATTGTCTGCAGGATTTCCACGGTCCACAGGATGAATTTGTCGGCAATCCGCACCCAATAGGCGATGACGCCCAATGCGATTCCTACCGCGACGGAAATCAGAATGGCGATAAAAACGATATACATGTGCTCGATTGTCAATGCCGCCAGGTTCATACCCTCACCTCCCGCAATCCGCGCGGCGTGAGCAATCGCTTGACGATCCCGATCAGGCCGCTGAAAACAAGGGCCATAATAGCGGAGGGAATGGCTCCCGCCAGAATATAAGTGGAATTATAGGTTGCAAGGCCGGTCCAGATAAGGTCTCCCAATCCGCCGGCGCCGTTGAGCCCCGCCAGGGTGGCCCAGCTCACGATATAAACCGTGGAGATCCGGATGCCGCTTATGATTGAGGAAAGCGCCAGCGGCAGTTCCACCTTAAATAAAATCTGGGCTCCCGTCATCCCGATCCCCCTGGCGGCCTCGATGAGGCTTTTATCCACCTCGGTGATTCCCGTGTAGGTATTTCTGAGAATCGGCAGCAGCGCATACAGGGTCAGAACGACAAGGGCGGGAAACATGCCGATTCCTAAAAAAACTAGCGCAATCCCAAGCATGACCAGACCCGGTATGGTCTGTATCAGCCCCGCCAAGGAAAGCACGGGATTTGCCAGTTTTCTGTATCGCGAAAGAAAAATGCCCAAAGGAATCGAGATGATCATTCCCGCGGCCACGGAAAAGCATACAAGCTCTATATGCCGAACGAGGCAGTCAAGCATCAGGGTCTGGTTTTTTTGCGCAAATTCGATCCAGCTCATGATATCTTCTCACCCCACAATGCCTCTCCTAACGCCTTCGTCATGCTTGTTTTCGTAATCAATCCCGCAATGGTGGAATCGGGATTTAAAACGACCACATAGCCTGTCGGCGAAGTCATAAGGCAGTCAAATGCCGCACGGGCGTCGTCACGGATGTATACCACCGGAGCGTCATTGGAGATCATATCGCCGATTTCTTCTCCGGCTTTCCCTTCCGTTCTCAGTTTTTCAATGGAAACAGTTCCCGCATAGGTATCGTCGTCATTGACCACCAGCAGGCTGTCAACTTCCCTGCTTCTCATTAGTTCAATAGACTGCAGCGTATGCGCCGTACGCGGAACCTTGACCACCTTGGTCCGCATGAAATCCGCCGCTGTAAGCGTTGCGCCGGAATTCGCCATATGCTTGCCCATAAAGCTTGCGATAAGCGGATGCGCGGGATTCCGCAGCATTTCTTCAGGCGACGCCATCTGGAGTATCCTGCCGGAATCCATAAATATGATGGTGTCCGCCATTTTCAGCGCTTCATCCATGTCATGGGTCACAAATACGATGGTCTTCTTTAATTTCCTTTGAATCCGTTTGACCTCATCCTGCAGCGTATCCCTCGTAATGGGGTCCAGTGCGCCGAAGGGCTCATCCATCAGGACGATGGGCGGGGAAGCCGCCAGAGCGCGAAGTACGCCGATCCTTTGCTGCTGTCCGCCGGAAAGCTCGGACGGATACTTGCGGGCGTTTTCCTCATAGGGCATTCCTACCATCTCGAGAAGCTCCCTGACAATCCGCTGCCATTTTTCCTTCGGATATTTCAACAGCTTCGGAACCACCGCAATGTTTTCTTCCACCGTCATGTTTGGGAAAAGCCCGATCTGCTGGATCACATATCCTATGGTCCTTCTGAGTTCAACCGGGTTTACCTTCGTGATGTCCTTCCCGTCTATGTAAATTTTGCCTTTATCGGGTTCGATCAGACGGTTGATCATTTTCAGCGTCGTCGTTTTTCCGCATCCGCTGGGTCCTATGAGCACGACAAATTTGCCTGCATCTATCGTAAAGCTTAAATCTTTTAAAACGACGGTCTGACCATAACTCTTGGTTACATTCTCAAATGAAATCATCGCTGTCCCCCTTCCCCGCGAAAAAAACTAACTTCGGATTTGTCGAATATTGAAAGTAACAATCTAAGAAAGGCGATTGGGTTGTTGGAAAGTAGCAAGTTTAATTTTACCATTAGGTTGTTTCTCTGTCAAACAAAAAGCCCGTCTTCGCGAAAAAAACGCGCCGGAAAACCGGCGCGGTTCTTTGAAAACAGGCTTTATACGGTTATTTTACTTTTCTTTTCACTTTTTTATCTGAGTAGAAGAAATGGTAGACACGCTCGTAGGCGCTGTCGTCTCCGACAAAATAGATGATGTCATGCTCGCGGAATGTCGCATAAGGTCCGGGCGACATGAGGATTTCATTGCCTCGCTTGATCGCAATGATCGTAGCCGTCGTGTTATGCCAGAAATTCACATCCGACGACGTTTTGTTCAAATACGGGGTATCGGCGGTGATCTCTATTTCAAACGGGACAAAGGGATTGACGCTCCGGAAGTGTTCGATCCGTTCCACCAGTTCCCCGATCCGGGTTTTCAGTTTCATATATTCGTCGATCTGTTCCTCTATTCTTACGAAAATATCGTTTTTCAACTCGTGGAGGGTACGGATATCCTTATGCTGTTTGATGAACTTAACGGCGTTTTCATAGGATTTGATCACGACGCCGCTGCCCTTTGTGACCTCGACGATATCCATATCCGAAAGCACATTGATCGCCCTTCTTGCCGTTTCCGACGAAACCCGGTATTGGCTCGCCAGAGCGGAACGCGCATAGACCTTTCCGCCGATCTCATAGTGTCTTTCGACGATTTTGGAGGCAATGTCCACCGCGATCTGCTGATATTTCGGCAATACGATCTTTATGTCCTTATCCTCGTTTCCCATTTCTTCCACCTTTTCAAATTTTCATGGTCAAGGAAATCTTCTGCTTCTCGTGATCGATGCTCATAATCCTGACTTTTACCGTATCCCCTACGCTGAGTGCGTCCATGGGATGTTTGATGAATTTATCGCTGATCTCGGATATATGGACAAGGCCGTCCTGTTTCACGCCGATATCCACGAAGGCGCCGAAGTCCACGACGTTTCTTACGGTCCCGGTAAGCTCCATGCCCACCTTCAGATCGTCAAAGGACAGAACATCGCTGCGGAACACCACCGGAGGCGCGTCTTCCCGGGGGTCTCTGGCCGGCTTCTTGATTTCGCCGATGATGTCCTCAAGCGTCATGACGCCGATGCCGATATCCTCCGCCAGCTTTTCGATGCTCCGTTTCAAATTCTCCCTGCCGTCTTTTTCATCGGATTTTTTCTCTTTTTCCAGCAGGACTGCCAGAGCCGCGAGTCCGCTGCCCGCCGGTTTCGGCTTCTGTTTTTGCTGGGACTTCTTCTCAGCCGGGTACAGCTGTAGGATCCGTTCCTCAATCTGCTTGAAGCCGCCTTTTGTGATCTCGGACTTGTCGATTCCCAGCTTTTGCAGCATCAGCTCCGCAGCCTCATAGGATTCCGGATGAACCGAGGTGCTGTCAAGCGGGTTGTCCCCGTCGGTGATCCTCATGAATCCGGCGCACTGCTTGAAGGTCTTTTCTCCCAGCTTGGGAACCTTCAGCAGCTCGTTTCTGTTTCTGAACCTTCCGTTCTGCTCGCGGTATGCCACGATATTCTTCGCGATACCCGCGTTGATGCCGGCGATATAGGAAAGCAGCGACGGCGAAGCAGTGTTCAGATCGACGCCCACCCGGTTCACGCAGTCCTCCACCACGTTGGCGAGGGCGCTTTCAAGCAGGTTTTGATTGATGTCGTGCTGATACTGCCCAACGCCGATGTGCTTGGGAGAGATCTTGACCAGCTCCGCCAGCGGATCCTGCAGCCTTCGGCCGATGGACATCGCTCCCCTAGTGGCGACGTCCAGATTGGGATATTCCTCCGTGGCCAGCTTGGATGCGGAATAGACGGAGGCGCCGGCCTCGTTGACGATGGTATAACTCACGTCAAGCTTATACTTCTTTATGAAATTCGCGACCACGGCTTCCGTCTCCCTTGAGGCGGTTCCGTTTCCGATCACGATCACGTTAGAACGATATTTTTCAATGATTTTAAGCAAGACCCTTTCCGTGCCTTCCACGTCGTTTTTCGGTTCGGTGGGGTAGACGGTGGTGTAGGCGAGGAGCTTTCCAGTCTCGTCGAGCACGGCGACCTTACAGCCCGTACGATAGCCCGGGTCGATGCTGATGACCCTGGCATTCTTTACCGGAGGAACCATGAGCAGTTTCTCCGTATTCTTTGCAAAAACCTTGACGGCTTCCTTCTCCGCCCGTTCCGTAAGCATGTTCCGCATTTCCCGCTCGATGGAAGGAGCCATGAGCCGCTTGTATGCGTCCTCAATGGTTTCGCAAAGCAGACCGGTGAAAATGGATTTCTCGTTGGTGATTACAGCCTTCCGGATATCCTCGAGGATTTCCTCCACCGGAGCGACGACCTTCACCTTCAGCTTCTTTTCCTTTTCCCCGCGGTTGATGGCCAGTATCCGGTGATTCGGGATTTTGGAAATGGCCTCCGAAAAATTGTAATAAAGATCGTAAACCGTGCTTTCGGCAGGGTCCTCCGCTTCCGAAGAAACGAGTCCCGACCTCTGCGTTCTTTCCCGCACCATGGCGGTCAGTTCGGGATCGTCGGCGATCATTTCGGCGATAATATCCAGAGCGCCCTGAATCGCCTCCGCCGTATCGGCCACCCCTTTATCCGCGTCCACATAGGGGGCTGCCAGCTCTTCCGGCGTGCCGGTCTCGATCTCCTGCGCCCAAAAGACCAGGGCCAACGGCTCCAGTCCTTTTTCCTTCGCCTTTGAAGCCCTGGTGGACTTTTTCTGCCTGAAGGGCTTGTAGAGGTCTTCCACCCTCTGCAGCACTTCCGCTTTGAGGATTTCCTCCTTCAGTTCATCGGTCAGCTTACCCTGCTCCTCAATGAGGCGAATGACTTCCTCCTTGCGCTGTTCCAGATTCCGCAGGTAGACCAGGCGTTCGTACAGTTCCCTGAGGACCACGTCGGACAGCGCTCCGGTCATCTCCTTCCGGTAACGGGCGATAAAGGGGATGGTATTGCCTTCATCGATTAGCTGAACGGTGTTTTCCACCTGGGACAGCTTCAATTGAAATTCTTTTGCCAGCTTTTCTATAATGTTCATGGAAACTCCTAAAATCCAAAGTTATTTTGATAACCGGTATTTATAACGCTATGTTCAGCTCTTCATCTTTAGCTTTTCGTTGATGAAGTAGTCCAGGTCTCCGTCCATCACGGCGTATACGTTTCCCACCTCCGCATTGGTCCGGTGGTCCTTGACCAGGGAATAGGGATGGAATACATAAGAACGGATCTGGTTGCCCCACGAGATCTGGCTGTAATCTCCCTTCAGTTCGTCCAGGCTCGCCTTTTGTTCCTGCTTCGCCAGTTCCGTGAGTTTGGCCATCAGGATCTTCATGGCGGTTTCCCTGTTTTGATGCTGGGACCGCTCGTTCTGACAGGTGACGACGATATTCGTCGGGATATGGGTAATCCGGACTGCCGAATCCGTCTTGTTTACGTGCTGGCCGCCCGCCCCGCTGGAGCGGAAGGTGTCGATGCGCAGATCCTCCGGATTGATGTTGACGGTGACGTTTTCGTCTATTTCCGGGATCACGTCCAGAGAAGCGAAAGAAGTGTGCCTTCTCCCGGAAGAATCAAAGGGTGAGATCCGCACGATACGGTGGACGCCCTTTTCATTTTTCAGATAACCGTAGGCATATTCGCCTTCGATGAGCAGGGTGGCGCTTTTGATTCCGCCCTCCGCGTCGTCCTGATAATCGATAATCTTCACTTTATATCCTTTGGATTCAGACCACCGGGTGTACATGCGAAGCAACATTTCCGCCCAGTCCTGGGCGTCGGTTCCACCGGAGCCCGCATGGATTGAGATGATGGCGTTGTTGCTGTCGTATTCCCCGTTTAAAAGGGTCTTGATCCGCAGTTCCTCAAATTTTTTCTTGAAGTCTTCATAGGAGTTCTGAATTTCGGGCACCATGGACTGGTCTTCCTCTTCCTCCGCCAGTTCGATTAGTACGCCGATATCTTCGAATTCCCCGGAAAGCTCCTTGAATTCGTTGATCTTCAATTCGAGGCTTTTCTTTTCCTTCAGAAGCTTCTGGGCCCTTTCATGGTCGTCCCAGAAGCCGTCCGCTTCCGTCTCTTTGTTGATTTCGTTCAGTCTTTTCTCAAGTCCCGCGAGGTCAAAGGGACTCACCCAATTCTTTAAGATTTTGTGTCCAGTCGGTCAGTTCATATTTGATCTGATCCAGTTCAACCATCTTTTCAACTCCTATCTTTTTTATATTCTTATATCCCTTTATATTCCGCTTTTTTATTAAGCATAATATTTCCGCAGATTTCTGTTCAAAATTTCAACTTTATGCAGTTTCCTTCAGCTTTCCCTTTATTCCGTTATATTCGCGCCGCAGCACTTCTTATACTTCTTTCCGCTTCCGCAAGGACACGGATCGTTCCTTCCCACGGTGACGCCCTTCCTGACGGTTTCCTGCTTCCGCTCTCTCTCGGGTACTTTCGCGGCGGCGGGCAAGCCCTGGGCGTCCGCGCTGCCGGAACCTGAATAAGCGCCCTGGTCCTCATTGGCAGTATCGACAAAATCATCTTTACGGCCTTCGCCGATGCGAATGACCTGCCTTCTCGCGGTATTGGTCTGCATGGTCACGTTGAAGCAGAATCTCACCGTATCTTCCTTGATATTCTTCACCATCAGGTCAAACATCTCGAAGCCTTCCGCCGCATAGGCCTGGGCGGGATCGATCTGGCCCAGCGCCCGCAGGCCGATGCCGTGCTTCAGCTGCTCCATGGCGTCGATGTGGTCCATCCACTTGTTGTCGACGACGCGAAGCAGGATCATGCGCTCCAACTCCCGCATTCTCTCTTCGCCGATCTCCGCTTCCTTTGCCCGATACGCCTCCTCGAAGCGCTCCATGATGTCCGCCTTCAACTTATCCCTGTCGAGCTTTAATATTTCGTCCTCTGTGTAATCGAAACTCCTGAAGCCGCTGCAGATCTTGCGAAGCGAATTCTCCAATTCTTTCAGGTCCCACTCCTCGGCGTACTTTGATCCGGCGGTGGTGAAATCGAGGTTTTCATCGATGAGCTCTGACGCCATATTCATGATGTGCTCACGCAGATTTTCTCCGAATAGCACCCTGCGCCGCTCACCGTAGATGATCTCCCTCTGCTTGTTCATCACGTCGTCGTATTGCAAAACGTATTTTCTGATGCTGAAGTTCCGCCCCTCTACCTTCTTCTGGGCGTTTTCGATGGACTTGGTCAGCATCCCGGCTTCGATGGGCTCGTCTTCCTTCATGCCGAGCTTGCCGACAATCCCCTGGATCCGTTCTCCGCCGAAGAGGCGCATCAGTTCGTCCTCAAGGGAAATGAAGAACTGGGTGACTCCGGGGTCTCCCTGACGTCCGGAGCGCCCTCTCAGCTGATTGTCGATCCTTCGGGATTCATGCCGCTCCGTACCGATGATATAAAGGCCGCCGAGTTCCTTGACCCGCTGCTGCTCTTCGGCCCGTTCCTCTTTGAAGCGTGCGTGGAGCTCATGGAAGAGCTTTCTTGCCTCGATCAGCTTCGGGTCTTCCAGGGGTACAAAGCTTGAGGCATAGGAAATCACCTCTTCCTCGTATCCCATCTTTCGCATTTCCCGCTTCGCTTCGAATTCCGGGTTGCCGCCGAGGATGATATCCGTACCGCGGCCAGCCATATTGGTCGCTATGGTGACCATTCCAAGCCTGCCCGCTTCGGCGACGATTTCCGCTTCCCGTTCATGATGCTTCGCGTTGAGCACGTTATGTTTAATGCCCCGCTTTTTCAGCAGGGAGCTGATGATCTCTGAACGTTCGATGGATATGGTGCCCACAAGGATCGGCTGACCGGTCTTGTGAATGCTTTCGATCTGATCTGCGATGGCGTTGAATTTCCCGCGTTCCGTGGCGTAGATGCAGTCTTCCTTATCAATCCTGATCACAGGGCGGTTGGTAGGAATCACCACCACGTCCATATTGTAGATATCCCTGAATTCCTGCTCTTCGGTCTTGGCCGTACCGGTCATGCCGGCGAGTTTCCTATACATCCTGAAGTAATTCTGGATCGTGATGGTGGCGAGGGTTTTGGATTCCTGTCTGACCTTCAGGCCTTCCTTGGCTTCGATGGCCTGGTGCAAGCCGTCGCTGTACCTCCTTCCGAACATCAGGCGGCCTGTAAATTCGTCGACGATGATGATCTCCCCGTCCTTGACAACATAATCCACATCCCGCTTCATGAGGTTTCTGGCCTTCAGGGCCTGTTGGATGTGGTGATTGATTTCCATGTTCTCAGGATCCGAAAAGTTTTCAAGCTTAAAGTATTTTTCACACTTTGCGACGCCTTCCTCCGTCAGGGAAACGGTCCTGTCCTTTTCGTTCACGGTATAGTCTTCTCCTGCGCGGAGAGAGCTGTTCACAAACCGGTCGGCAATATGGTACAGTTCGGTGGACTTCTCTCCTTGTCCGGATATGATCAGCGGGGTTCTGGCCTCGTCGATGAGGATGCTGTCCACCTCGTCGATAATGGCGTAATTCAGATCACGCTGGGTCATTTCCTCCTTGTACAGGACCATGTTGTCCCGGAGATAATCGAAACCGAACTCGTTATTGGTCCCGTAGGTGATGTCGGCCTGATAGGCCGCCTTTCTCTCCTCATTGGTGATCCCGTGAACGACGCAGCCCACGGAAAGTCCCAGGAAGGTATAAAGCTTGCCCATCCATTCCTTATCGCGGCGGGCCAGGTAATCGTTTACCGTGACCACATGGACGCCCTTTCCCTCAAGGGCGTTCAAATAGACCGGCAGGGTGGCCACAAGGGTTTTTCCTTCGCCTGTTTTCATCTCGGCAATGCGCCCCTGATGAAGGACGATGCCGCCGATAAGCTGAACCCGGAAATGTTTCATCCCGAGGGTTCTCCATGCCGCTTCACGGCACACCGCGAAGGCTTCCGGCAGCAAGTCGTCCAGGGTCTCCCCGTCGGCCAGGCGTTTCTTGAATTCGTCGGTCTTCGCTCTCAGCTCTCCGTCCGTCAGACCCTGCATCTGTTCATCCAGCGCTTCGATCCGGTCTGCGATTTTTTCCAGTTTTTTTATCTCTTTGGCGTTCAGGTCGCCGAAGATTTTTTCCATTAATCCCATTTTGTCTGTCCTTTCTTAATCCCCCTGATTCCTCTCTCTTGAATTCCAAAGATCCATTTCTCTAATACTATTTTGGCTTAATTATCTTAGCCTTACTATGCTTGCTTTACTATTTTTGCTTTGCTATTTCAGATTTACGATTTACTTTTTGCTTTACTATTTTGGCTTTGATCGCCATGTCAAATGTAGAGTATATCACAATTCCCGATAAAAATCAAAAAAGAAGTGGTCGCGCCACTTCTTTTTCGTATATTCTCCGTATATTCTAAGAACCGTCAGTTGCGGTCATCCACGAAGGCTTTGTAAATCGCGCGGATGGCTGTCTCGAAGTCCTTGTTTTCCACGCCGACGATGATGTTCATTTCGCTGGAGCCCTGATCGATCATGCGAACGTTTACGCCCGCCTCGGACAGAGCCGTGAAAAGTCTGGCGGATACGCCCAGCCGCTTCGCCATACCGCTTCCTACCGTCGCAATCAGGGCCATCTTTTCAAAGACGTCGATGCTGTCAGGCTGCAGCTTTCTCTGGATTTCTTCGAGCAAATCGTCCAGCTTCCCGTTCAGCTTCTTCTCCGAAACAACCACGGAAATGGTGTCTATGCCGGTGGGCATATGCTCCATCGGAACCTCATAATCATCCAGGATCTCAAGGAGCCGCTTCACAAATCCCCTTTCAGCCGAGAGCATGTTCTTATAGATGCCGATTACGGTAAAGTCCTTGTGCCCTGCAATTCCTGTGATGATGGTGTCTTCCTTGGCGCTGGGCTCCGACGTGATGATGGTGCCGGGGTCGTCGGGGTCGTTTGTGTTGCGGATGTTGATCGGAATATCCGCTGCCCGCACCGGATAAATGGCGTCCTCATGAAGCACCGAGGCGCCCATATAGGACAGCTCCCGCAATTCCTTATACGATATGGTGCTGATCCGCTTCGGATTGCTTACGATCTTCGGATCGGCCATCAAAAATCCGGAAACGTCGGTCCAGTTTTCATAGAGGTCGGCGCCTACCGCCCTTGCTACAAGGGATCCGGTAATGTCCGAACCGCCTCTTGTGAAGGTTTTGATCCTGCCGTCCGGGTATGTGCCGTAGAATCCCGGAATCACGGCTCTCTCATGCTTTGCAAGCTCTTCTCGGAGCGCTTCGTTGGTCTTGTCGTTCAGGAATCTGCCCTTGGCGTCAAACTGCACGAGCCCCGCAGCATCCACAAAATCATAGCCGAGATAGGCGGCGATGATCAAAGCGTTGAGGTATTCGCCGCGGCTCGCTATGTAATCCGCGGAAGCTCCGGCCTTCAGGTTCTGGTTTATCTCGTCAAACTGCTTCTGAAGGTCGACGTTCACGCCCAGGTTGTATTCGATGGCCACAAATCTGTCGCAGACGACCTGGAAAACCTGGTCATAGGGCACGTTATGTTCAATATGCGTCTTGCATAAATACAGCAGGTCGGTGATCTTGTTATCTTCCTGGAACCGTTTGCCCGGCGCCGATACGACGATGTACCTCCTGTCAGGATCTGATTCCACAATTTTTTTAACTTTAGCAAGCTGTATGGCGTCGGAAACCGATGTCCCTCCGAATTTCGCCACTTTTACTCCCATTTTCATTTCATCCCTTTCACTCTGTAGCAATTAACCGCTATTATAGCATATGGAAGCCAACACGAAAAGAAGAAATAATTAGGCGCAGGACATTTCTGTCCATTTATAAATCTCCTGCAATATATTATTGCAGGAGATTTCACAATGTGCTGCGGTTACAGTTTCTTCGCTTCTTCTCTTAACAGGTCGGCCTTGTCCGTCTTTTCCCAGGGGACGTCGATGTCGGTTCTCCCGAAATGGCCGTAGGCCGCAAGCTGCCGGTAGATGGGCCGTCTCAGACCCAGATCCCTGATAATGGAAGCCGGTCTCAGGTCAAAATGCCTTTTCACAAGCTCGACAAGCTTATCCTCCGGGATTTTCCCTGTTCCAAACGTATCAATGAGAATGGAAACCGGTCTTGCAACGCCGATGGCGTAGGCCAGCTCAATTTCGCATTTGTCCGCCAGTCCCGCGGCAACGATGTTCTTGGCGGCATATCTGGCCGCATAGGCCGCTGAACGGTCCACCTTTGTCGGATCTTTTCCGGAGAAGGCGCCGCCGCCATGTCTGGCATACCCGCCGTAGGTATCCACGATGATCTTCCTGCCCGTCAGCCCGGAATCTCCGTTAGGCCCGCCGATAACGAACCTGCCCGTGGGATTCACGTAATATTTCGTGTCGGCATCGAGAAGATACTCCGGAATGACCGGTTTGATCACATATTCTATTACGTCTTTCCTGATCTGTTCCTGGGTCACATCTTCGTCATGCTGGGTGGAAACCAGCACCGTGTCCACTCTCACAACCTTGTCGTCATCATACTCCACGGTAACCTGGGTTTTCCCGTCGGGTCTCAGATAAGCCAATTTCCCGGACTTTCTCACATCGGCGAGCTGCTTTGCGAGCTTGTGGGCCAGGGAAATCGGCATGGGCATCAGCTCCGGCGTCTCATTGCACGCGAATCCGAACATGATTCCCTGATCTCCCGCTCCGATGGTCTCCGATTCGTCGTTAAGGGAACCTTCCTTATATTCCAGCGCCTTGTCAACGCCCATGGCGATATCTCCCGATTGCTCATGGATCGAGGTGATTACGGCGCATGTATTTCCGTCATAGCCGTACTCGCTTTTTGTATATCCGATGTCGCAGATGACTTTTCTTACCAAACTGGGGATATCTACATAGCAGTTTGTAGTGATCTCGCCAATCACCATGGCCAATCCGGTCGTTACGGCCGTTTCCGCGGCGACTCTGCCCTGCGGGTCCTTCTCAAAAATAGCATCCAGTATCGCGTCTGAGATCTGGTCGCAGATTTTATCGGGATGCCCTTCTGTTACCGATTCTGATGTGAATAATCTTTTCATTTTCCATAACCTCCCTTGCAGATCCCCGTTTTGTCTTCCGTAATGCTGCGTCGCCGCCTTCTTCGGGCTCGCCCGTGCTGTCTGATCAATTTCGAGGAATAATTAAATGATTATTTATATTTTTTTCTTTTCTGCCCGATTAATACCCGCTATCAGCGATAAAAAACCTCTTCCAGCAGAAGAGGTTTGTTCCATTTTATCCTCATCTTTCAGAATAAAAATTCCGTAGGACTTGGCACCTTATATCCGCATGCACGGATACAGGTTGCCGGGCTTCACAGGGCCTATTCCCTCCGCCTCTCTTGATAAGGTGTTTATTAAGTTGCAACAGTGCTATTATAATCCTTGATTTTTTAAATGTCAATGGGTATACTTATCCTACAGAAGATTTTACCTGCTTGCGGCTGCCTTCTTACGGTAGAATTTTACGTACAACTATACGGCGCGACTGATTTTGGAAATATACGGATTTTATCTGATGCAGGGAACGGTTCCTATCAGAAAACGAGAGAGTGCAGAGGGGTTTGCTCCTGCCGTTAAGGAGGCGCTCAGGCTGCTTGCAGCCGCCGACGGGAACCGCAAGATCCCCGGCGAGAGCGGCAAAGCAGCTTGTTTGGGGAGATTTTGAGGAGGAAGATCCATTGACAGAAAGAAAGTTTACCGTCATCAAGGGAGGAGCGGCGGCGGCACTCAGCAACAACCGCAAAAAATTCCTTTCCGCCTTTATTACAGATACCCGGCTTATGGGAGTCATAGGCCTCTATATACACTGGGAATTATCCAATAAGGATTTTGTATCCGATTTTCATCAGTTCTTTTATTTTGACGCTGAGGAATACGGTTTTGAAACGTATAAAAGCCTGCTGGGCAGCGACCCGGAGGCTTTAACCATAATGGAGCAGACTTTGATCGGCGGACTTGGAGGCAGCAAGGTCAATGTCACCGAACGGGAAGCGACGTATCTGGTCCAGAAATTCGTCGCAATGAACGAATCGCTTAACATCGCTCTTCCGGAAGGAAAGGCGGAATACGGATTTTTGCTGGAGGAGCCCGTTGTCCTGTCCGAGGAAGAATATAGAACATTGGTAGACAAATTATGCACGCCCATCGTCTCGGAATACCAGCTGATCAATTATTTTCTCATGCGGGTTTTCGGAAGGGATTTTGAAGCGGCGGCCTGGCTGACGACCAATGATTTCCCGCTGGATATTCTTCCTGAAGAAGAGAGCGCTACGCTTTGCAAGAACACCATCGAGGAGTTTTACGATGAAAACGGCTTCTGTTCTTATCTTTGCGAATCTCTCATCGAATTTGACGGGAAGTATAAGCTGGTGGTCTCCGAGATCTATCTGGACAATTGCAAGGTCTCGGGTACAAAGAAGCGTTCCTCCTTTTTCGTCACGTCCGCTGAAGCGGCCATGATGCTGAACCACCCGGAGTTCATCACGGTTTATGAGATCCTGGTGGAGATGGAGGATTTTCAGAGGCGTTTCGCGAGCCTGACCATCGGCAGCATGCAGACGATCCACGACAACGGCCGTTTATATCTCGAATTTAACAAGAATAATGATCATGTCAACCGGAAGGTATTCCGCCTGAATGAGGACATCCACGGCCTTTATTACGCCACCGATTACGGCCAGCTTATCATCGCCGCATACAGCCTCCACGAAATCCATGAAATCGAAAAGTCCTTGAGCAGGAGCGAAGTCGGCACCTGCATTGTCCCTACGGCAAAATACGAGTTTAAGGAGCCCATCCTCTATGAATTCATCCAAAGCGATTTCGATGATTTCACGGAGTTTCTGGATTTCCTGAATTCATAAACACTCTATATACTTTATTTACTTTGTCCTGCAATATACCTTCTATAAATATACTTCGATCGGTAAACCCGAATATTTCCGTTCATTTTCGAAACGCAGCGGCAGGCGGGATGAATCCCCCTGCCTTTCGGTTATCTTCGGATTTTATCCCCCTATTATTAAAAATTTTAAAAAAGACTATTGACATCCGGATCTCATTCGTTATAATAAAGTTGTAATCGTTACAATTTTGAAATTAAATCAACATTGTAATAAGCACAGCATGTGCCTTTCCTGCAGGAAGGAGAGAATTTTGATGAAATCCTTTGATGATTTGAAAAAAGAGTTGAAAGCGAAAAACATGCGCCTTTCCCATCAAAGGCTGAAGATCCTGGAATATTTGGCGGATAACCTGATCCACCCCACGGCGGATCAGATCTATAACGGTCTGCAAAAAGATATTACAACGCTGTCGAAAACGACCGTCTACAGTACGCTGAACGCGCTGGCGGCGGCGGGCATGGTCCGGGCCATCGACATCGAAGGGAACGAGATCCGTTACGACGTCAACGTCGACAACCACGGGCATTTCAAGTGCGAGTCCTGCGGGAAAATCTATGATTTCAAGGCGGATATCGATTCCATTATCTCCGAGGACCTGAAGGGCTTCAGCATCAGGGATAAAAACATCTACTTCAAGGGAACTTGCCCGGCTTGCCTGTCCGGCAAGTCCGGTAAGCATTAATGCATCATCCTTTTAACGCCTCGGCGGGTGGTCCCCGCAAGATCCAGGAGGACACATCCGGCCCGACAGGCGTTTAAGAGAAAATTTATTGTAAAAACTTATTGTAAACATAATTGTAAACATTAATGAAAATAACAGGGAGGTAATCAAATGGAAAAGACATTGAAGAATTTAATGGATGCGTTTGCAGGCGAATCTCAGGCGAACAGAAAGTACACCGCGTTTGCGAAAAAGGCCGAGGCTGAGGGAAAAATCAATGCCGCAAAACTCTTCAGAGCGGCTGCCGACGCCGAAACCCTGCATGCTCTGAAGCATTTTGAAGTGGCGGGAAAGATCGGTTCCACGGCCGACAATCTGAAAGCGGCGGTGGAAGGTGAAACATACGAATTTAAAGATATGTATCCCGAGTTTCTGAAGGATGCGGAAGCGGAAGGAAACAAAGCGGCCGTCTCCACCTTTACCTTGGCCATGAAGGCGGAAGAGGTGCATGCGCGGCTTTACCAGGAAGCGCTGGAGAACATCGACAATACGGAAGAAGTGTTCTATTACCTCTGCCCGGTATGCGGAAACATCGAAAAATCCGTCCCGGAGAAATGCTTTATCTGCGGTGTGCCCGGCGAAAAATTCATTAAATACTAAAGCATACGAAACAAAAAATTGACGAAATGAAGCATCATCATTTTAGAATAAAGACATTACAAAGTTAAAGAATTACGCAACAAGCGACAGCAACGCTAAAGTCATTTCCTCTTATAATTAAATAATTCCGGACACCATGGGAAAAGCCCGGCCAACGCCGGGCTTTTCCCTATTCGGCGAGAAGCAGATCGAAGATCTGTTTGTTGATTTTCTTGACCGGGGCCCCGGACAGATTGGAGCATACCGTGATGCTGAGCATAAGCTCCGGACAGATCCAGAAGCTGGCGCGAAAGCCGTCGTCGGTGCCTTCATGGCCGTAAAGCACATATCCGTTCTGCTCTCTGCGGAACCAGCTTAAGCAGATATATTCTCCGTTATTGGGCACCAGGGCCTGTTTTTCCCATGCGGCTTTGTAGGTTTCCTCCCCAAGCAGCCGCCGCTTCAAATGCGCTTCCGCCCACTTGCCCAAATCCATGAGATTGGAGGTAAGCGTCGAGCTCGGAGCGTGGGCGCGGTTGTAGGGGAAATGCTTGGCCCTGACGATTTCCTTCTTCTCATTTTTTTCATGGGGCGTGCAAAGGTTTTCATCGGGGCCTTTTTCGTCATAGATGCCCCGTTCATAGGACCGCAGCGTGGAATCCTTCATGCCGAGCGGTTCAAAGATATTCTTCCTGACATAGTCTTCAAAGGATTCCCCCGAAACCGCGGCGATGACGGCCCCCAGAATCTCATAGCCCATATTGCTGTAAGCGAATTTTCCCTCCGCCGGAGACCAGAGCAGACGGGCGCCGCTCACTTCGGCCGACCGCACGTATCTCTCCAGCGCGCCTTCATCGGTCTCCGGCTTGTCCCATCGATAATCCTCCACGTCGGGCATGCCGGAGGTATGGCTGAGAAGCCGGCGCAGCGTGATTTCCCGGAACCGTTCGTCCTCCATCCGGAACCAGGGCAGATAATCGGTAAGCAGATCATCCGGATCAAGCAGGCCCTTTTCCCAAAGCTGCATAATGGCTGTACCTACAAAGAGCTTCGTAATGGAGGCCATGTGAAAGATATGCTCCGGATGCAGCGGCTTTTTGTCGGGCAGGTCCCTGTAGCCGGCCGCCTGATAATACGTGAACGCGCCGGCTCCGCGAATCCCGCCTGCGCAGCCGGTTTCGACGGCGCTGTTGATTCCGTCTGCGCCGCTGATTTCGCCGCGATCTTTCGAAGAGCTTTCATCCGGCCATTTCTGGACTCCCACCGCCAGGCCGGGCAGGTCGTAATTGACCAGGGCTTTCTTGATATAATCATCCAGTTTTTCCGTCAATGTGATATGGCTCAAGGGTATTTCCTCTCCATTCCTATTAATTTTCCTCTGCAAGATTCTTATCCTGACGCTTTGCCCGTCATTTCTTCTATGGTGACGTCAATGACCGCCGTTTTCTTTACCGTGTCCTCGGGAAAAGCAAAACTTCTTTCATCGACTCTCTTCACGATAACGCCCAGCGCTCGGATTTTTTCTTCCTGGTCTTCGATCAATTCCGCGGTGCCGAATCCGATGACGCTCCGGTATGCCATCCCCCAGTTGCAAGGCTGGTCGTCGTTCTTCTTGCGAACCTCTGCGCCGGGGAGCTCTATTGCAAAGCAAACCCTTATTGTTCTTTTTTATAATGTCCAGCTTTTTCCCCTCTGTGGCGCAGTGCAGGTAGATGTGACCGTCTTCATAACCGTAATTCATGGGGACGACATAGGGCAGGTCCCCGTCCGACAGGCCGAGATGGCAGATAAACGCTTTTTTCAGGATTCCTTCGATCTCCGCCCTGTTTGTGATCTCCTTGTCCTTTCTTCTCACGGTGCTCCCCCTTTTAATCTGCCGGCTCATTCCTTCGAGTCCGGCCGATCATTGATTATGCTTTCAGTATAACGCATTATCAGGGTAATCTGTCAAAATTTTTATTGCATATCGGCGAAGCTTGCGCGGAAAATCGATAAAGCATAGTCGGAGAGTCAACGATATGCCTGCGAAAAGCGACGAATAAAAAATGCCCGACGGGCGCGGTTATCCGCCTGTCAGGCATTTTTATATATCGTTCCTTTAGGGGTCTATTTCTTCTCATTCAGCGGATCAAGCAGCTTCTTTGCGTTCATTGCGTCCGCGTATTCCGAATCCATTTCACGAAGTCCGCCGGGGAATTCGTATTTTGCCAGTCTCTCCACGAAGGGATCCGGATCGAAGGATTCCGGTCCGTGGACGCCTTTCAGATTCCAGATGCCCTTTGCGACCAGCTCCAGCATGATCACGGGACCTACCGCGGTCTGAGCCACTACGGAGTTGGTGGTATATTTCTTGTTGCATTCCTGATTATCGGCCACCTGATAGAGATATACGGATCTTCTCAAGCCGTCCTTTGTACCCGTTACCCAGGTTCCCGCACAGCCTTTTCCGATCATCTTCGGCGCAAGCTCGATGGGGCTGGGTACGACCTTTACCAGGAAGTCTCTGGGTGTAATCTCGCTGTTGCCCACCTTGATCATCCTGGTGGCTGAATCCATGCCGCAGGCCTGCAGGTTCTTAAGCAGCGTTCTCATTTCCCTAGGCACGCCGTATTTGAAGGTAACCCTGTTGCAGTCGATGACCCTGGGAACGAGCATGACTTCCTCGTGCTCCACGTTGACGACTTCCACATCGCCGATCCCGCCGGGGAAGTGGAAAATTTCAGGCTCTGAGAAGGGTTCGGTACAGTACCAGCCTCTGCCCTTTTCCCAGATTACCGGAGGATTCAGGCACTCTTCGATCGTTGTCCAAATGGAGAACCCAAATGCGACTCCTTCGTATCCGGGGATCTGATAATTATCGCCGTCTCTGACATTGACCTCGTCGATTTCATCAAACAGATGCTTTGCGGCATATTTGGCAAATACGTCCGCCATTCCGGGCTCTACTCCGGAGCCTACGATCGCCAGGTTTCCGGCTCTTTCCCATTCTTCATGCTTTTCAAACTGGTAGTCACCCAGCTTGATATTGGGCAGCTCGAAGGGCTTTTCCGGATGTCTCTTCGACAAAGTCATAGCGCAGTCGAGATAACCGACCTTCGCTTCAAAGCAGGCTTCGAAGATGGAAATGTTGAAGTCCGGCTCAACCGCATTCATTACAAATGTAATCCCATGCTTTTGGATGACGTGCTTGATGTTGTCCTTATCCCGCGCGTCGATCTTTTCCGGAATGAACCGGCCGCCGCCGCACAGCTCGAGGGCCACATGCTCGGCCCTGTCATAATTGTAGTCTGCAATTACGATCTTTTGAGCCCATTCGCCTTCTTTTCCCGCCCTCTTGATGATCATGGCAGCAGAAGTACCGACACCGCCAGCTCCAATAATTAAAAGATTCATTTCTTCAACCTCCACATAACCGGTAACGTCAGACGTTATCATGCTCTTCCGGCATCGGCTGTCGGGACAAACGACGCCTTCAGACCACAATAACATAAGGCGTTATGCCGTTTTCAAAAAATTCTTTCTTCAAGTAAATGTTATCAAACGGCATATAGCGATTCAATTATGTGTTTGCTCAAAAAATGTATTCATTTGCTGTTTTCGCTGCGTTATCGACGTCAAAACCACAAATTAATGATCAATACAATCGATGAGGATCAGCTCCGCGCTGAAACCGGTGAGATACGATTGGATGCTCAGCGTGTCTACGGAGGTCACGCTGGTGAAGCTGACCGTCGGCGTCGTCGCCCACCGGTTGGTAAGCTTTTCTCTCTTGGAGGCGGAATGAGAACTCCCAATTTTTATTTTATAGCTCATAAGAATATTGTCCTTTGAAAATTTATAGCGGCTCAACCTGTATTCGCCCGAGATTCCCGACAAATTGACCAGGAGCTCCGCCCTGTCGTTAAAATCCTTCAATTCTTCCAGCGTTTCCTCCAGGCCGGGGTTTCTTTCCGCAAGCTTCCTGATCTGTTCCGCATTGTTGTAAAAAAGGATGCTGAAGGCTTCCTTGCCCGAATTGCTCTTGTGGGGCTTGGTGATGATATAGTTTTCTCCCTCGTCCACGATATGCTCGCCGAGCGCGTTCAGCATCTTCCAGGCGAACGCAGCGGGCAGCATGCAGCTTTTCTCGAACAGTGAACCGATGCCGTTTTCCACGATCTTTTTCTGCTTGGGGAGCCTGTCCAAATCCAGCGTAACAATCGTCGGAACGGTACCCTTCTCCTGGTTGTCTACGGTAAAAAGATCTTTTGTATGGCTTTTCACCGCTCTTCTGATATCCTCGGGCTTTGACAGGGTGTACTCGGCATGGATCTCCCTGCTGCTCACGCGGCCCGTATACTTTCTCCGGTATTCCAGAGGATGCATCCCGAACCATTTCGTAAAATACTTTATATAATAGCGGATGGCGGAAAAACCCGATTCCTCGGAGATGGCGCCGATCTTCTTATTTGTTCCCAGCAATAGCTTTTCCGATTCCTCCACCCGGATGAAGCTGAGCAGCTCCTGGAAGCTGAGGCCCGTCGCCTCCTTGATCACATGGGACAGATAATAGATGCTGAGATGCTCCCGCTCCGCGATCTCCTTCAGGGTAAGCCTGCGGGAATAGTTCTCGTACATATAATCGGTGATCCGGTTCAGTCTACCGGCCAGGACCTTGTTGCCGATGTTTTTCGCCTCGTTTACAAATTTGCCGTCCTCCATGGCAAAGTAACGGAAATTCGCAAACAGATTCGCAAGCAGATTGTGGGCTCCCTCTATGACCTTATACTCGTATCCGTGACCCTTATCGAGAATGTCCAGCATGATGCGGCCCAAAATCGTACGCAGGGCTTCGAGATTCTCGTTATCGTCATCCTTCATATCCGTGACGAAGAAGCTGTTTTTCAGGTTGCCGTAGTATTTAGAAAAATAAGACAGGTCAAGCTGCAGCATCATCACCATATTGGGCTGGTTGTCAATACGGTAAAAGCTGTGGATCTCTCTGTCGTTCAGAATGAAAATATCTCCCCGGTGCAATGTATAATTATAATATCCGTTTTTCATGCCGATGGAGCCGTCAAGCACATAGACCACTTCGATGTCGTCATGGAAATGGATGGGGTATTCCTTGATATCCGCGATGATTACATTGACCGGGAGCCCTTCCTTATAAGTATTTTTTTCCTTTAACATGGTTTTATCCTTTCGTATTATGTCAACTAACGTTCGCGTCGGGGCAAACTTTTTTCAACAGCTTATTTCTGCTGAATATGCGGGCTTTTTACGCTTATCCACAAAAACAAAAGAATTGTATGCAATTTTATCCAACGGTGACTGTGGATAAAATCGCATTGATAAATCCTTTAAGTTTCAACGCTTTCGGCTCCGTTTCCAGTTTTTTGTCCCCGATTTATCCACAGGAAGCGGGGGCAATATCGAAAACCAATGCACCTCCTCTATCCCCTGCTGTCGATGGTCTGAATCGGTTTTGCCGGCTTTTTCCCCGTATAGAGCAGGATACCGTCATAGATGCATTTCGCAAGCTTCTTCTGATAATCCGCCTGTTGCAGCAGCTTTGCTTCTTCAGGATTGGACAGAAAACCGCATTCTATGATGACAAGCGGCGCCGCAGGATTTTTCAGCATCCGTGCGTCCGATTTCCCGAGGGCGGCCCGGTCGTTCCCGTCCGCAAGCCCCGCAATCAGCTGCGCCTGAATCGCTTCTGCAAGTTTTTTGCTTTCGTCAAGGATTGATTGGTCCCCGGGCCCGTCGGGATAGAAGGTCTGGGCTCCCCGGACCGAGGGATCCTGTTTGAAACTGTTCAGATGGATGCTGATGGCCAGCTGCGGTTTTACTTTTCGGATCATTTCGATCCGCGCATTCAAATCGGCCGTCTTGTGGCTGCGAATCGTCGTCCCGGTGTTGTCCCCAAGTCCTTTGTCCTCTTCCCTGGTCATCACGACTTTCCAGCCGTCGGCTTCCGCAAGCTCCCTGAGATAGAAAGAGATGGAGAGATTGATGTCCTTTTCCGTAACGCCCGTCGCGCTTGACGCTCCGCCGTCCATCCCACCATGTCCCGGATCGATGAGAATCACATCCGAAGCGGTCATTACCTGCACCATGGAAACGTTCCGGTAAAGCATGGGCCGAAGGCTGATCAAGACCGCAATCGCCACAATGACCAGAGAGATTTTCCAGATCAGTTTTTTGTCGAATATTTTTAATTTCATTTTCCGTCCCCTCCCATTCCATGTATATGAAGGGGCGGAACTCAGTATTATAACGCCTCAGTTGAAAATTTTCGACGCGGAAAAATTCCCCGGATCCGGAATTTTTTTATGTCAAGCCAGAGAAAACGTTTTATTATATTATATCCCCCGCCGACAAAAAGCGCTATATTTTTGTAACTACTTTGCGGTGAAATTTTGATTTCTTTTTAGGTAGTAATTGGCAGATTGAATTTTGACGGCATTGATCGAGGCGGGACGCTGATTCCGCGACAACCGGCCCGACAATATAGATCTGCGCAAAGCAAAGGCTTCGGTCCTTGCGATCGGACCGAAGCCTGGTTGTTTCCCATATATCTCTTATCGTTTCCTATATCTCTTATATCGCTTGTATGCCCTTTATCCTAATGCCTATACCATGGGTTTCAGGTCGGGGCTGATGATCAGCTCGGCCTCCGTGGCCGCCTGAACCTGTTCCACCGTATAGTCGGGGTGGATCTCGGTCAGCACGATGCCGTCCTTTGTAACCTCCATAACGCCCATTTCCGTTATGATCATATCGACTACGCCGATGGCCGTGTAAGGCAGCCTGCACTCCTTCAGGATCTTGGGAGCCCCCTTCTGGGTGTGCTGCATGGCGATGATCACCTTTCTGGCGCCCACCACAAGGTCCATGGCGCCGCCCATGCCGGGAACCATCTTTCCCGGTACGATCCAGTTGGCCAGGTTGCCGTGACTGTCCACCTCCAAAGCGCCCAGGATGGTAGCGTCCACATGGCCGCCCCGGATGATGCCGAAGGAAGTGGCGCTGTCAAAAAACATGGCGCCGGGGTTTACCGTCACATACTGGGCTCCCGCATTGATGATGTCCACGTCTTCCTTCCCCTTTTCCGCCGCGGGGCCCATTCCCATGATGCCGTTCTCGGACTGGAGGATGATGTTCACGCCTTCGGGCAGGAAATTCGCCACCATGGTGGGAAGGCCGATCCCCAGGTTGACTACGTCTCCGTCCTTTAGTTCCTTCGCGACTCTGGCTGCGATGATTTCTTTCGGGTCTCTCATATCTGCCATGGTTTTTCACCTCCTACGATTGCGCCCACGAAGATGCCGGACGTCATCACATGATTCGGATCGATGGCTCCGACCTCAACGATTTCGCAGGTTCCTACGATGACGTAATCCGCCGCCGTCGCCATCAGCGGGTTAAAGTTCTTGGTAGTGCCGTTGTAAACGGTGTTTCCGAACTTGTCGGTCACCGAGCCCCGGATCAGGGCAAAATCGGCTTTCAGCGGCTTCTCAAGCAAATAGTCCCGTCCGTCGACGTTGATGACCTGCTTGCCTTCCGCCACGATGGTCCCTACACCCGTAGGAGTCAGAATTCCTCCCAGACCGGCGCCGCCCGCGCGGATCCTTTCCGCCAGGGTTCCCTGGGGAACAAGGATGCATTCCAGCTTATCCTCGGGAACATCGGTGTTCATCCGCTGCGCAACCTCGGGGTTCAGCCCGACGTGGGAAGCGATGAGCGTCTTGATCTGACCGTTGGAAAGCAGCTTCCCGACACCGCGGCCCGGCACGCCCGCGTCATTGCAAATGATGGTAAGATTTCTCGCGTTCTTTTCCACCAGAGCGTCGATGAGGATCTCGGGAGTTCCGCAGGCCATGAAGCCGCCGATCATTATGGTCGCGCCGTCCCAAATGCGGGCAACTGCTTCCTGCGCTGTCATGATCTTATTTTTCATATTGCATTATCCTCCTAGTTCTTTGATACGGCTTATTTTTTGTCTACAAGCTTCCTCTTCACGATTTCCGTCAGTATGAAGGAAGCGACGTGCTCGGCGTAGGTATGCGGGCCAAAGCCGGCGTCATAGCCCAGTTCCTGGGCAAGCTCATGAGAGATTCTGGGTCCTCCGCATACGAGAATGACCTTGTCCCTGATTCCCTCCGCTTCGAGCAGCTCGACCAGATTAGTCAGATTTGCGATGTGCACGTCTTTCTGCGTCACAATCTGGGATACCAGGATCGCATCTGCGTTGACCTCGATGGCTTTCGCAATCAAGGCCTCATTGGGAACCTGGCTGCCCATGTTGATGGCTTCGATGCCCTGGTACCGTTCCAGCCCGTAATGCCCGTGAAACCCCTTCATGTTCATGATGGCGTCGATGCCGACGGTATGCGCGTCGGTTCCGGTGCAGGCGCCGACGACGACAACGTTTCTCTTAATGTTCTCCTTGATATATTTTTCGCATTCCAGGCGGTCCATGACCTCCACGTCGACCTTCGTAACCTTGATGGAGGTGAAGTCGACGGTGTGACGGCATTTTCCGTACAGCACGAACCAGGTGAAGCCCGCCATGTCCTTGGAATACACTACCGAAGGCTCGTCAAGGCCCATCTGTTTCGCAAGGATTTTAGCCGCTTCGTTCGCCTCGTCTCCGTAAGGAACCGGAAGGGTGAAGCTCAACTGCACCATGCCGTCATTCATTGTATCTCCGTAAGGCTTGACCTGCGTCAAGTCAACGGTGGCGGTAGCGGTGGCCGCGGCTTTTCCCGCAGCCGCTTGAGTAGTTTGATGGTGCCTCATTATTTTTCACCTCCCAGCATCAGTCGGATAAACGGGTTGAAATAGGTTTCATCCTTGACGCAGACTCCATCCAGGCCTTTGCCGCCGTCCCGCGCACGTTTTACGCCGCCGAACTTGCCCTTTTCAATGGTGGAGAACAGGCCTTCCTTTTCGATCTCCGCAAGCAGCTTGTCGGCTTCCGCGAGCACCTGCTGCGCGCGTCTTTGAATAATTCCGTCCTTCTTGAACTCCACTTCATCGCCGATGGATCTGGCGTTATTGAAGATATATTTCGCGTTTTCGATGGAAAGCATCCTGTCGTGCATATGGGGCGTGTGGATGGCTTCCGTAAGCATGCCCAGCAGCTGAATAGACTGTCCGGACCAGACCGCGACGAAGTTGAACAGCGCGTCCTGGATATGGCCCTTGAAGATGTTTCCCGTCATATACTTGGTGGGGGGCATATACTTCAGAGAAGCCTTCGGGAAGATTTCCCTCGCCATGATAGCCTGCGCCAGTTCGTAAAGGAAGCCGTTTTCGAGGTCCGGATCCATTTCGAAGGCATGGCCGAGACCCATCTGCTCTTCCTTAATTTTTGCCAGAACGGCAAACTGCTCGTTGATGAACTGGGAAGCGAGCACCGTATGAGCCTCTTCAAAGGCGTCGGCGGTGGTCAGGTAGTTATCCTCTCCGGAGTTGAAGATGATTCCGCTGTAGCCGATGATAACCCTGGAGAAATACTGGTCCACCAGCGTCCGCTGCATGTTGATGTCCCTGAACAGGATGCCGTAAAGGGCGTCGTTGAGCATGACGTCCAGCCGTTCGAGGGCTCCCATGGCCGCAATCTCCGGCATGCAAAGCCCGGAACTGTAATTGCAAAGCCGGATATACCGTCCCACTTCCTCGCTGACTTCGTCCAGGGCTTTCCGCATGAGCCTGAAGTTTTCCTGGGTCGCGTAGGTTCCTCCGAAGCCCTCCGTGGTGGGTCCGTAGGGAACATAATCCAGCAGGCTCTGGGCGGTGGTCCTGATGACTGCGATGATGTCCGCGCCCTGCCTTGCGGCGGCCTTGGCCTGGATTATGTCTTCATAGATATTGCCGGTTGCTACGATGACGTAGAGGTAAGGCTGCCTGCCTTCCCCGATGGTCGAAAGATATTGTTCCCTCTTAGCCGTCTGGGCTTTGATCTTTTCAAGGGCTGCATGCACCAGAGGCAGGATCTTCTCCTCCGCGGCGGCGGGAGACGCCATGGGAAGCTTCATGATATCGAGTTCCCCGGAAGCGACCCTTTCCGCGATGGTCTGAGGATCCAGCCCCGTCTGGATCATCGCGTTGCCGATCCAGTACGCCGCGCCCCTGGGCAGTCCGCCGCCGTCTTTGATGGCGTCGACGACCACGTTGGGAAGCGGGGTATCGACGTCATCCACTCCGTCTATTCCAAGAAGTCTGAGAACGGTCCGTTCCGTGCTGACTGTGGTATGCCGGTCGATAAAGGTCTGCATGCTCTCAGCAATCCTCGCAGCCCGGGATCTCGCGCTGTCGATCAGCTTCGGATCAAGGTTCAACTTGCTGTTCATTTTTCTCCTTCTTTCTTCATAACAATATATGACCTTGCGTTTTCTATAATCTCATCATGGATTCCCAGCATCTTTGCAATATTCAGAGCGTCTTTGGGAATCTCCTCGTCGTTTTCCGCCTCATAGAGCCGGTAATCCATATATTTTTGTATGATCTCGATTCGTTCCCTGCGGTTGGCGTAGCGGAGCTCCCTTTCCAGCCTGGCGAAATCCGTGTCGGCCAGTCCCCTGACCTGCATGTTCCTGACGCCTTCGCCCCGGGTCACGCCGTCGTAGTGTGTGGTGATGAGGCTGATGTACGGCTTCTTCTTCAGGTAGTCCACCAGGCTTTTTGTCAGCGCGAAGCCTTCCATGGGATTCGTGCCGCTCGCAATTTCGTCAATTAGGAGAAGGGAACGGTCTCTGCTCTGGTCCAGGATCTCCTTCAGCTCTTCCATTTCGCTTCCGAAGCTGGAAAGGCCCCGCTGTATGGACTGGCTGTCCCCGATCAGGATATGGATGTAATTGGACAGACCGATCCTGGCAGAGCCGCATGGAACGAAGAATCCATATTGGGCCAGCATGGCGACGAGGCCGACGAGCTTCAGGGACACGGTTTTGCCGCCCATGTTGGCTCCGGTGATGCAGGTCACCCCGTCCGAAAGCCGCAGGCTTACGGGGCGGAATTCCTTGTTCTTCTGGTTCAGGATTTCCTCCACCACAAGGTGCCTGCCCTCTTCAATGTCGATGATATGCTCCTTAACGAGTTCCGGCCTGACGCAGCGATACCGCTTTGCATAGATCGCCTTGGCAAGAGTGAAATCCAGTTCTCCGATCTTCTCGCAGTTTTCCAGCAGGATGTCCCGGAATCGGAAAACTTCCTTTGAGAGCTTTTCCCGGATCGCGAGCTCTTCCTCGTCGATGCGTTCGTTGAGGGCGTCGGTCTCCCGGAGGAATGCGTCGATCTCTTCGGTATTCTTCAGGACAAAGGTAACCGAGAGATGGTCCTCATCTCCCGTGGTCAGCTCCGGAATCTCCTTGATGATCTTTACCAGCTCTTTGTTTGACTTGGAAACAACATAGTCAAACCGCGGAGTCAGCGTGATGCCGTACCTTGACGCGATCTGCTGCTTGAGTTCCTTTTGCGCCTTTCTGATCGCAATTTCCAGTTCTCTTTTTCTTTTCCTGAGCGCGGCGAGGGTTTCGGAAAATTCATCGTAGATATAAAAAGTATACATCCGGTCCTTTCGCGGATCAAGAGTGTCAAGCAGCTTTTCGGTGTCGGTAAGGACAAATTCCTCGGAGAGCTGACGGCCGGTCTCCGCAAGAAGCTCGATGATCCGCTTCATTTTCAGAAGCAGGCTTTTGACCTCAAAAAGCTCTACCGTGGAGAGAGCGCCGCTCCCGCTTCTCTCGACCGTAAACCCGATTTCCTTGATGTCCATGAGAGTTTCCTTGAGCATGTCGACGGTACGGGGGTTTTCCTCCACCAGTTCCAGCATCTCTTCCAGCTTCCGGTATTCAGCGTCGAGACGCTCCTCTTCGCCCGGCATGAAAGGGGCCATCCCCTTCATCCGCTTTTTCCCGAAGGGCGTCATGATGCTGATGCTCTGCAGGACATGTTCAAAGCCGGTTTCGCTTCTGGTTTTTGCGTTAGACAGTCTCACCAAACTCGCCTCCCAGCTTTACATCGATCACGGGAACTCCTTCGACGGCGCTTCTCATCGCCTTAAGCAGCGCTTCATGCTCAAAGGAATATCCCGCAGGCGCCCAGGGGTTTACGGTCAGTGCCGCGACCTCGATGTTTTCCAGGACCTTTACCACGAACCCTTTCTTTCTTAGCTGCTGCCATTGCATTGCGCCGATAAAGATCTTTGTCGGATCCTTCAGAATGAATTCCACCCGTTTCAGTTTTTCCGGATGGATGTCGGAAATGACGCTTTCGGTCAAAGCGCCAGGAATAAAGACATACTCCGTCTTCTCGTCGATGGCTTCGTCCAGGTATCTGCCCGCGGACAGGCCGGTTTTCAGCCCCAGGGTTTTGATTTTCCCATCCCCGATGAGGAGGATCTTGTCGGGCTTGGAACCGGACACATCCTGCCCCGCAAGGATCA
>ENA-UPSB01000816-UPSB01000816.1-bioreactor-metagenome-genome-assembly--contig:-NODE-816-length-45276-cov-5.317861_pt1 | contig 45276 bp, 40 predicted proteins | sample MGYA00238182_ERZ773286 | MGnify/ENA primary metagenome ERZ773286 (study PRJEB29026, sample SAMN07631240) | bioreactor metagenome | isolation source: Switchgrass digestor | place: USA: Dartmouth...
CTTCACCTGGCCGCCGGACTCGACGGCGCCCTTGAACACGCCGAAGCCGCAGCCGGCCGCCACGTCGCTCACGTCCACCAGCTCCATGCCGAAGCGCAGGTCGGGCTTGTCGGAGCCGTACCGGGCCATCGCCTCGGCGTAGCTGAGCCGCTGGAAGGGGGTGGGCACCTCCACGCCCAGGGCCTCCCGGAAGACCCGGGCGACCATCTTCTCCATCATGGAGAGGACATCGTCCCGCTCCACGAAGGACATTTCCACGTCGATCTGGGTGAACTCCGGCTGCCGGTCGGCCCGCAGGTCCTCGTCCCGGAAGCAGCGGACGATCTGCACGTACCGCTCCAGGCCCGCCACCATGCACAGCTGCTTGAAGATCTGCGGCGACTGGGGCAGGGCGTAGAACTTGCCGGGGTTCACCCGGGAGGGCACCAGGTAGTCGCGGGCGCCCTCGGGGGTGGACTTGGTGAGCATCGGCGTCTCGATCTCCAGGAACCCGTTCTCGTCGAAGAAGTCCCGCACCGCCTTGGTGACCCGGTGGCGCAGCATCAGGTTCCGCTGCATCTCCGGCCGGCGCAGGTCCAGGTACCGCCACTTCAGGCGCACCGTCTCATCGACGTCGATGTCATCCTGAATATAGAACGGCGGCGTCTTCGCGGGGTTGAGGATGCGCAGGTCGTGGGCCCTGATCTCCCACTGGCCCGTCGCGATGTTGGGGTTCACCGCGTCCGGCGCCCGGCGGGTGAGTCGGCCCCGCACGGCCAGCACGTACTCCGAGCGCACCTGCTCGGCCTTGCCGAAGATCTCGCTCCCGCACTCCTCCGCGTCGAAGACCACCTGGACCAGCCCCGTGCGGTCCCGCAGGTCCACGAAGATCAGGCCGCCGTGGTCCCGCCGCCGCTGGACCCAGCCGTTCACGATGACCTCCTGGCCCACCAGGTGCTCGGCGACTTCGCCGCAGAAGACGGTCCGCTTCATGCCGTGGATTGACTCCGTCATTGCTCTGCCCTCCGCAAATGCGAGATGATCTGGTCGAGCGGTACGCTCACCTGCGTCCCCTCGTCCATGTGCTTCACCGACGCCTCGCCACGCTGGACCTCATCCTCGCCCAGGATGACGACGAATCGGCTGTTCTGCTTGCCCGCGTACTTCATCTGCGCCTTCAGGCTGCGCCCCAGGTAGTCGATGTCCGCCGAGAACCCGGCGTCCCGGAGCTGGTACAGCAGCTTCAGCCCGACGTGCCGGGCCGCCTCGCCCAGGGTGGCCACGAAGACATCCAGCCGGGGCCGGTCGGCGAAGGGGGCCGTCAGCCCCTCCTCCTCCAGGACCATCAGCACCCGCTCCATGCCCATGCCGAATCCGACGCCCGGCGTGGGCTTGCCGCCCACCACCTCGATCAGGCCGTCGTAGCGGCCGCCGCCCCAGAGGGCGGACTGCGCTCCCAGCTTGGGGTGCAGCACCTCGAAGACGGTCTTCGTGTAGTAGTCGAGCCCCCGCACGATGCGGGTGTCGACCTGATACGCGATCCCCATCGCCTCCAGGTGGCCCAGCAGCCCCTCCCAGTGGCTCCGGCACTCGTCGCAGAGGAAGTCCAGCCCCACCGGGGCGGTCCGCTGCGCCGGGTGGTCGGCGTCCCGCTTGCAGTCCAGGAGCCTCAGCGGGTTCTTCTCAAACCGGGTGTTACAGTCCTCGCACAGCTCGCCGAGGTGCGGCCGGAAGTGGTCCTGCAGGGCCTGCCGGTACCGGGGCCGGCACTTCGGGCAGCCGATGGAGTTGACCGAGACCACGAGGCCGGTCAGCCCCAGGCGGGCCACCACGTCCAGCCCCAGCTTGATCACCTCGGCGTCCACCGCCGGGTCCTGAGCGCCGAACACCTCGACGTCCAGCTGGTGGAAGCCCCGGAACCGGCCCTTCTGCACGTTCTCGTACCGGAACGCCGGGCCGTAGGCGAAGATCTTGGTCGGCTGGGGGGTGTTGGGCAGGCCGTTCTCGAGGTAGGCCCGCACCAGCCCGGCCGTGAACTCGGGCCGCATCGCCATCCGGCGGGCGTCGGGGTCATCGCCCCGGGGCGTGATGTTGAACATCTCCTTCGTCACGATATCGGTGGTCGCCCCGACGCCGTGGATGAAGAGGTCCACGTACTCCACCATCGGCGGCCGCAGTTCCTGGTACCCGTAGAGGCGGGCGACCTCCCGGAAAATCTCCTCGAGCCGCTGCCAGCGGTAGGAGTCGCGCCACCCGAACTGCTCACCGGGCAGGATGTCGTTGAATCCCCGCGGTGCCTGGATACTCACGCTCTATCCACTCCTCGTGCTGTCTCTGTGAGGGGCAGGGAATCTCCCAGGTAGACCGGGTCGATCGGCTCCTCCCGGACGACCCCGTCCATGACGTAGACCCAGTAGGCCTTGGCCTTGGGCCGGGAACTGACCACCCGCACCAGGTGGTCGCCGATGTAGTGCAGGGCCACGCCGTCCTCCGCCGCGATGCCGTCGGCCAGGACCCCGGCCTTCCGCAGCCGGTGGTAGGCCGGGCGCCGCTCGGCCTCGCCGTCGTAGTGCGGGCAGTGGCTCCCCTTCAGGAAGCCCAGGCCCCGGATGGCGGTCAGTTCGCCGGGGATCGAGTCGGTCACGCCCTGCTCGAACCAGCAGATGGCGCCGGCGCTGAGCCCCGCCAGGATGATGCCCTGCTCCCACGCGGTCCGCAGCACCTGATCCAGCTCCCACTCCCGCCAGAGGGCCAGCATGTTCTTGGTGTTGCCGCCGCCCACGTAGATCACGTCCTGCACCAGCAGGTGGGCGGCCATGTCGCGTATGGTCGGCCGCAGCAGGGAGAGGTGCGACGGCTCGGCCCCAAGCTGCGTCATCGCCCGGTAGAAGTTGACGATGTAGCCCTCCGCGTCGCCGCTGGCAGTGGGCAGGAAGCAGACCTTGGGCCGGATCTTCCCGGTGAGACCGAGCACGTACCGGTCCAGGAGCGGATTCTCGGGTTCCATGGAAAAGCCGCCGCCACCCATCGCCACTATCTGCTTCACTCTCGCACCCTCCTTCACCGCATACAAAAAACAGCGCCCGCCCCCTCATGGGACGAGCGCTCGGGCTCGCGTTGCCACCCACGTTGATGCCCACCGAAGGGCAGGCATCCCCTCACCAGGGCCGCACCGAAGTGAGGCCCCCTCCCTCTGCTAACGGCGGGAGTCTCCGGCGCAGCCTACGCAACCGCGGCGGCACGGCGTCCGCCCAGCGGCCTTCTGCTGCGCAGCTCCAGGGCTGTCCGGCTCCGCCGCCTTCCCGCCGGCCTCGCAGCCTCAGAGCCGGCTCTCTGCAGGGGGCAATTGCGGAACCCCTTTCCCTGTCATCGCCTTTGATCCTGCATTCTAATCTTGTTTCCACGAGGTGTCAATACCTCAAACCAAAAGTCTTAGGGCCCGGGGGATTGCCGTGAGGGTCACGGGCAGGCGCCCGATCACCTCGCCGTCCACCTGAGTGAGCGGGCCGTGCTCCCCGGCGGCGGTGATTGACACGGTGCGCGCCTTGCGGCAGATCACCCCGGGCAGGTTGCGGTGCAGCCCCACCAGCGCGGCCGAGACGTACGCCAGATAGTCTCCCACCGTCTCGGCGGTGAAGATGCAGATGTCGAGGCACGGATCGGTGAGGGAGGCCTCCGGCGTGAACTGGAAGCCCCCGCCGTAAGAGCGGGCGTTGCCTGCCACCACGAAGCGCCCCTCGACCGGGGGCTCGCCCTCCAGGTGCACCAGGAAGGGCGCCAGGTCCCACCGCCAGATGAACTGCATGGCCGCCACGAAGAAGGCCGCCTTGCCGAAGCGGCGCTTCAGCTCGGGATCCACCGAGCCGGCCACGGCGGCGTCGATGCCCACGCCGGCCATCAGCAGGAAGTAGCGGTCGTTGGCCCGGCCCACCGTCACCTCCTCCGTGCGGCCGGCGAGGATGCGCCGGGCCATCTCCTCGGGGCGGTGGGGCATGTGCAGCTCGGCCGCCAGCACGTTGGCCGTGCCGCCGGGCCAGAAGCCCAGGGTGGCGCCGGTGCCCATCACGCCCTGGAGCGCCTCGTTCATCGTGCCGTCGCCGCCGTGGGCGAGGATCAGGTCATATCCCTCGCCGGTCTTCTCCCGGGCGATCTGGGTCGCATGGCCCGGCCGCTCCGTGGGGCAGACGGTCACCGTGCGGCCCGCCGCCCGGAGCGGAGCCGCCAGCCGCTCCAGCAGGGACGCCCGCTCCCGGGGCCGGCCGGAGGCGGGGTTGTAGATGACCGCGATGCGCCGGAACTCCATCTCTGCGACACCCCTTCTACTCGCCGTAGAGCAGCCGCAGGTGGGCGACCTTCCGCCAGGCCAGCTCCTCGACCCGCTCCACGTAGGCCTGCGGGTCGTTGGGGTTGGCGGGCGCCTTCAGGAGCCAGCCCCGGCCTCCGCCCAGGGGCTTGAACCACTTGGAGGTCGCGCCGCCGCCCAGGCCGATGACGGTCTGCCGCTCCTCCATCATCTGAATATTGTATAGCGATTCCTTCCCCGGCAGCGCGTAGCCCACGTTCTCCAGGGACCCCACCATGAACTTCTGCCGGTAGAGGTAATACGGCCGCTGCCCCATGGCCCGGGCGGTCTCCGCCGCGTCCTGCACCAGGGCCTCGGCCTCGGCGTGGGTGAGCGCCCGCAGCACCTGCCCGGCCTCGCCCTCCACGTGGATGCGAGAGCCCCGCTTGACGGCCAGGGTATGCACGGTGAGGTTGTCCGGCATGAGGCGGCGCATGTCGGCCAGGGTGTGGTGCACCTCGTCGGGGCCCTCGCCGGGCAGCCCGATGATGATGTCGCTGTTGACGGTGAACCCGGCGGGGTGCGACCGCACCAGGTCGTAGGCCCGGTAGAACTTCTCCACCGTGTGGATGCGGCCCAGGTTGAGCAGGGTCGCCTGCACGGTGGTCTGCGGGTTGACGCTCACCCGGTTCACCCCGGCTGCGGCCATCGCGTCCAGCTTCGCCCGGTTGAAGGTCTCGGGCCGGCCGCCCTCGATCGTGTACTCCACGGGGGACTGGCCCCGGAGCAGAGTCTCCCCGGCGGTGCGGAGCAGCCAGGCGAAGTCCTCGTCCCGGGGGCTGGTCGGGGTGCCGCCGCCGAAGTAGATGGACTCCACCCGGAGCCCGAGGTCGCGGATCGCCTGGCCGATGATCGCCATCTCCCGCCCCAGCGCCTCCAGGAAGGGCCCGACCCGGCTCCGGTGCTGGTTGATCGGGTAGATGGAAAAGGAGCAGAAGGAGCAGATGGACGGGCAGAACGGGATGCCGATGTAGAGCGACACCGCCCGGGGATCGCGCCCGAGGAAGGGCCGCTGCAGCCGGGCGACGCCGGTGACCAGCTCCGCCTTCTCCCGGGACAGGCGGTACTCCCCGGTCAGACGGACGGCGGGGTCGGGCTCGCCCCCGTCCAGCATCTGGTGGACCAGCTTGGTGGGCCGCACGCCGGTGAGGATGCCCCACCCTGGCCGGAACCCGGCCAGCGGCGCGAGGGCGTCGATCAGCAGGCCCTTGGCCAGCCGGCGCAGCCGGTGCTCGAACGCCCGGGGGCTCTCCCCCGCCCCCTGCACCAGCCGGCTCTCCTCCTGCCGGCTCCCGCCGGGCCCCCGGGCCGTGACGGTGACCCGCCAGGGCCGCTCGGCGGGGGGCAGGTCGATGGAAATGGCCTCATCGGCAACTGGGGCCACGTTCCCGGAAGCGCCCCGTGGCGCGGCCTCAGGAAGCGCGATCACATCCACCCGCCACAGGGTGTCGCCGTCGGGGAGGGCAGGGCTCTCCGGCACCCGCACTTCAAAGTCCTCGCCGGGGAAGAAGACGTGGCCCATCTGGGTCAGGTCGCTCTCGAACACGGGGCTGTTGCCCCGCAGGAGAATCCTGGTCATCCCGCACCACCTCAATGGGGGCCGTGGCTCTCGCCCGGCCCCCGTCCGCACTTGGATCCGCTATTAACGCTTGCCCGCGTGGCCGGGCACGTATTCATCCCAGCCCCACAGCCCGAGGAGCAGGTTGATCAGCCCCAGGCCCATCAGGACATAACCGGTCGTGCCGCCCACTGCGATGCCGAACATGACGGAGAAGGAGAAGAGCAGCGGGCTCAGGGCCTTCCACAGGTAAGCCCTGCGCAGGAAGCGTGGCGCCGGGATGCGCACCCGCCGGCGCTCGGCGGCCGGCGCACCGGCCTTGCGCACCGCGGCGCGGGCCTGAAGCCGGGCGGCCTCCCGCTCCGCCGCATCGGCGAAGGCCACCCTTAAGGCCACCGCATTGGGAACTAGCAGGGCCACGCCGAGGATGGCGAGCCCGAGAACCGTAAAGACCATGTGCGAACCCCCCACAGTTCAGGCGATGGTCCCTATATATTCTACTTGCCTTTGTTCAAGTCCTCCCCATTGCTAGCCCATCCGATCCAGGATGTCGCAGAGCTTCATCAGGTCTTCCTCCGAGAGGTTCTTCACCATCTCGCGGAAGGCGGCCCGGCGGCGCTGGAGCGCCGCCTCCAGGGCCTGCTCGCCCCCGGGGGTGATCTTCACCCACACCACCCGCCGGTCGCGCTGATCGCGCTCGCGCTCGGCGAGGCCCGACCGCACCAGCCGGTCGACCAGGCCGGTCGCCGCGCTGAGGGTCACCGTCAGTTCGTTGGCGACCTCCGTCACCTGGAGCGGTCCGCGGGCCCTCAGCGCCTTCAGGACGATGATCTGGCTCATGGACATCTTCGGTCCCGGAGCTACTTCCTGGTAGGCCGTGGTGGTCGCCGTCATGACACGCACCATGTTCTCGAACGAGGCCTCCAGCTTCGGGATGAAGGCTTCGATTCGGTCAGATTCCATTGAGACACCCCCGGGACCGAAATTGCACGGTGTTAACAATTAATTCAACCAGATTATACCCGCGACAGGAAAGGAATGTCAAGGACGCGCCCTTTCCGGGGGACGGGCTACGCCAGGAAGGGGTTGTACGCTCTCTCGTCGCCGACGGTGGTGCTCGGGCCGTGTCCCGGATACACCACAGTCTCAGGCGGCAGGGTGAGCAGCCGCGTCTTGATGGATTCGATCAGCGTGCGGTGGCCGCCGCCGGGCAGGTCCGTGCGGCCGATGGAGCCGGCAAACAGCGTGTCGCCGGCGAAGAGGTGGCCCGGGCTGTAGAGGCAGATGCCGCCGGGGCTGTGGCCCGGGGTGTGGATCACCTGGAAGCGCAGGTTGCCGGCCCGGACCTCGTCGCCGTCCCGGAGGAGCCGGTCGGCCGGGGCCGCCTGCACGTGCATGCCGAAGTAGAGGCTGCCGTTGAGGGCCGGGCTCGTCAGGTAATCGGCATCGGCCTCGTGGATGGCCACCGGCGCCCCGCTCCACCCCTTCACCCAGTCGGCGCCGCCGATGTGGTCGAGGTGGCCGTGCGTCAGAATGATGCCGGCGACCGTCAGGTTGTTCTCGGTGACGCAGGACTGAATCCACGGATGCTGGATCCCGGGGTCGATCACGAGCGCCTGATTGGTCTCGTCGCAGGCGACGATGTAGCAGTTGGACATGAACTCGCCGAGGGCGCGGTACCACATGCGCATGGCATTTCCCCCATAAAGAGGCCGGGACGACGAGGTCCCGGCAAGTCTTGCCGTCTCTGTTTCCAGTATAGGCCGTTCGGCCCCAGGCGCAAGTCGACGCCGTGTTCCAGTCTGGCCGGGCCCGGCCTCCGCCGGTGCGGGAGGCCCTACCGAGCGGCGTGAGTCGGTCCGCTCCAGTGCGGGGCCCAGCCGGGCGGGGTGAGCCCGGTCATTGGAGGTTGAGGACGCCCAGCAGGGCAGATACGAGGACGGCCACGGCCGACAGGAACGCGCTGATCAGCAGGGTGGCAGTTTCCTTCTTGCCGTCCAGCCGCCCCTCCATGAAGCCGATCCGGGACTTGAGGGGCAGCAGCAGCGAGCGGATCTCGGACGCCACCTCCCGATGCTCCGCCCAGAGCCGGGCGCTTTCGGCCCGTTGCCGTTCCAGGCCCGCCTCCACATGGGTCAGTCGGTTGTGGAGGTCGTCAGTCATGTCGGCCAGGGCCTGAACACGGGACATCAGTTCGTCGGTCCAGGATGCCATACCGATTCCACCTCCGCTGTACCCTTTTCCCAATTGTACCGGAGGCGTACCGGACAGGCCATGGATCTCCAGGGTTTAATCTGGCAGGTAAGCGCAACACCCGGGCGCCGGGGGCTGCTTCCGGATCAGAACGTCTTCTCCGAATCGATCAATATCGTCACCGGCCCGTCGTTGACCAGCTCCACCTCCATGTGCGTCTGGAACCGGCCGGTCTCCACGTGGAGTCCCGCCTCCCGCAGCCGCGCGACGAACCGCTGGTACAGCGGCTCCGCCTGCTCGGGCCGGGCGGCCCGGTCGAAGCCCGGCCGCCGCCCCCGGCGCACGTCGCCGTAGAGGGTGAACTGGCTGACGGCCAGGACGGCCCCCCCGACCTCCTGAATCGAAAGGTTCATCTTGCCGGCCTCGTCCTCGAAGACCCGAAGGCCGGCGACCTTCTCGGCGAGGTAGTCTGCGGCGGCCTCGTCATCTTCCCGCGACACACCCAGCAGCACCACGTATCCGCGGCCGATCTGGCCCACCACCTCGCCCTCCACGACGACCCGGGCGCGGCTGACCCTCTGCACGACTGCGCGCAAGACCATTGCCTCCTCACTTGTGTCCTGTCCCGGTGGATACGCTCCCCGTCCGCGGAACTCCTCCTCCGGCGCATGCCGCGCATTACCACGGCGCACGGCGGGCGTCCGGCTCATAGACCGTTCAGACTACTCCCCCAATGGATTCCGCACCGGATTGGCTGAGAACCGTTATCGCTGTAGTATCAAATCAGAAACAGGCGGCGCAATCCAGACGATGCAGACGCCCCCGCCACCCCAACAAGAACCAGGAGGGATGGCCTGATGACGAACTTCTTCCAGAGCCCGAAGAGCAGCTGGATTTGGCTCGTGATTCGCCTGTACGTCGGTTACCAGTGGATGGTCGCAGGATGGCATAAGATCGTCGACGGCTTTGACGCCAGCGGCTTCCTGAAGGGAGCCATCGCCAAGTCGGTCCCGGCCGCCGAAGGTGCCAAGCCCGTCGTCCAGTCCTGGTGGGCAGCCTTCCTCGAGGGCTTCGCCCTTCCCAACGTCGGCCTGTTCAACTTCCTGATTCCCTGGGGCGAGTTCCTCGTCGGCCTGGCGCTCATCCTCGGCTTCGCCACCATCTTCGCAGCAACCATGGGCATGGTCATGAACTTCGCCTTCCTGCTCAGCGGCACCATCAGCAGCAACCCCAACTACCTGATCCTGCAGTTCATCCTCATCAGCCTTGGCGGCGCCTACGCCGGCTACCTCGGCATCGACTACTACTTCCGGCCCATCTATCGCAAGGCACTTGCACGCATCCTGCCCGGTGAGGGCCACGCAGCAGCACAGAAGGCCTGATGCCCCAAGCAGCGTTCGGACCCGGCCCCCGCCCGCCCCTCGGATAACCCGAAAGCCCGCCGCTCCGGCGGGCTTTCCGGCGCGATGGGGGAGGTTACGGTTGGGGGGCTTTCCTCCGGCTGTGCCAGCCCCACACCTCCCGTGAGACGCTCGCGATGTAGTGGCTGGCCTCGCGCACCGTCATCCCGTGCGTCATGACGACCAGCACGTACGGGCGCCGGTCCAGCACGATGGCCGCGTCGTGGAAGGACGTCCCCTTCGACCCCGTCTTGTTGGCCACGGGCACGTCCCGGGGCAGGCCGCCGGGGATCCGCCCCTTCGACTGCGACTGCTGCATGAACCGCAGCAACTCCGCCCAGGGGTCGGGCGACCGCCGGGCCGCCTCCCAGATGTTGCGCAGGACGATCCCGAGGTCCTCGGGGGCGATGCGGTTCTCCTCCCAGAGCTGCTGCGGCGTGTGCATCCGGGGGCTGCCGTAGCGGATGCCCAGGCTGCGGTAGTACTGCACCATCGGCTGGACCCCGAGCCTGCGCATCAGCGCGTTGGCGGCCGTGTTGTCGCTGTGCACCAGCATCAGGCGGGCCGCCTCCCGCAGCGCGAGGCGTGTCCCGACGGGGGCGCCGTTCAGGATCCCCGATCCTTCCTTCCAGTCGACCGGAAGGATGGCCACCGGCTCGTCCAGCGAAAGCTCGCCCGTCGCCGCGAGGTGGTAGAGGTAGTTGGCGATCAGCACCTTGACCGTGCTGGCGGCCGTGTGGGTCTCGTCGGCCCTCAGCCCGAAGTACTCGTGGGTGGTCAGGTCGTAGTACCACACGCTGACCAGCCCGGGGGCCCACCGCGTGACCTGTTCCAGCCTGCGCACCACGTCGGCGGCGTCGGCCGCCGTGCGGAGTCCCCGTGTCAGACCCGGGCCCGCTTCCGAGGCGGCGGGGACCAGCCCCGCACCGGCCTCCGCAGCGACGGGCACCAGCGACAGCAGGCCCGCCAGCGCCAGGCACAACCATCGGCAATGATGATGGGTTGCCGACCCTGCCATGCGACATCACCACTGGTAGGGTTCCCGTCCAACCGGCGCCTACCCGCAGGCAGGGAGCGAATGATCATCACCATCGGGGCTCAGCAGGGCCCCGGTACCACTGGCCTGTGGTACGAATCACCGTCCAAGAGCGCCTGCGCCCTGAGCCACAGGCCGCACTCGACCCGCTTCTTCGTGAGCGCGCACCCGATGGACTCAGGCTTGAAGATGTCGCCGTTCAGCAGGTCGGCGTTGGCGTGGCAGCCGCCGCTGCAGTAGTAGCGGGCCCAGCAGGTGGGGCAGGACTCCTTCGTGTAGATGTGGCACCCGGCCAGGCGGGCCTGAAGCTCCCTCTCCACGACGCCCTCGGACACGTTGCCCAGGCGGAACTGCTCCCGCCCGACGAACTGGTGGCACGGGTACAGGTCGCCCTCGGGCGTCACCGCCAGGTACTGGACGCCGGCGCCGCAGCCCTGCACCCGCCGGGGCAGGCACGGGCCGGTCTCCGCCTCCACCGCGAAGTGGTGGAAGGTGATGGGCCGACCCTCCCGGCGCCGCCGGTCCACCTCCACCGCCAGCCGCTCGTACTCGGCCAGCAGCCGGGGCAGGTGCTCCTCCCGGAGCGCGTACGGGGCGTCGGGCGTCGCGATGACCGGCTCCAGCGAGAAGTGGGGCGACTGCATCTCATTGACCATGTACAGGGCGTCCTCGGCGAAGTCCAGGTTGTCCGCGGTGTAGGTGCCCCGCAGCACCGCGTAGGCCCCCCGGCCGGTCGCGCCCTGGGCCGCGCCGTACTCCCAGGCGGGCCGGCCCTCCGGCGCCCGCCGGTCCAGCACCATGCGGATCGCCTGCTCCACCTTCCGGCTGGAGCCGCACCGCTTGGCGTCGTGCACCTCGGGCCTGCCGTCGAGGCTCAGGATCAGGCTGACCTGCTCCCGGTCCAGCTCGTCCAGGATCTCGGGCGTGAGCAGCGTGGCGTTGGTGGTCAGGGTGAAGGTGAAGGTCTTGCCGGCCCGGCGCCCGGCCTCCCGGGCGTAGGCAATGGTCTCCCGGACCACGTTCCAGTTCAGCAGCGGTTCGCCGCCGAAGAAATCGACCTCGCAGACGGGCCGGGAACCGCTCAGCCGGATGAGCAGATCCACCGCCTGCCGGGCCACCTCGACCGGCATCAGCTTCGCCCGCCCGCCGTACGTGCCGTCGTCGGCGAAGCAGTAGGTGCACTTCAGGTTGCAGGCGTGGGCGACGTTCAGGCAGATCGCCCGCAGGGGGTCGCCGGGCTTCGGCATGACCGGCTCCCAGTCGGGCGGCGGGGCGAACAGGAGCCCCTGGTCCCGGAGTGCCGTAATCTCCGCCATCGCGTCGGCCACCTCGTCCGCGCCGTAGCGCGCCCGCAGGCCGGCCAGGTCGGCCTCGGAGGGACCGTCCGCACCGAACGCCAGCAGGTCCCACACCAGGTCGTCCACCTGGTGCAGGCTGCCGCTGTGAACATCGAGCACCAGCTTGGTGCCCTGCATCTCAAACCGGTGGATCTCACCGTGCTGCACCGTCGTCTTCCCTCCCAGAAGAAGGGCCGGGCGCTCTGCCCGGCCCCTCACGCTACCGCCTGGTCGCCTCAAGGATCCGAACCTGCTCTGCCGCAGGGCTCGTCAGACTGCTGACGGAGCAGACGATATTCCCAACGGTACAGGAGGTCTTGCAGGCCGACTGGCAGGAGACAGCGCAGTCGGTACAGCCCGCGAACTGGACCGTCGCCTGCAGCCGCGGCGCCGACAGGGTACGGATGTGCCTGGCCAAAGAAAACCCTCCAATCGCTTGGATTACAACAGTATAGTATAACCCTTCCAGATGTGAAGCTGAGTAGTACTAAAGTAGTATTCTCGCACGGCGCGAAAGTGCCGGCCGACCGGACGGCGCACCCTCCCCGCGGAGGGCCGCCGCCCGGACAGTTGCGCCCTAGAAGGACGCCTCGAGCTCGTCGATCAGCGAACCGACGTAGGCGATCGCCTTGCGGATGGGATCAGGCTTGGTCATGTCGACGCCCGCCCTGGCCATCAGCTCCATGGGCGGCAGGCTGCCGCCGAGCTTCAGGACCTCCACCCACTGCTCCGCCGCCGGCTGGCCCTCCTCCTTGATGCGCTGCGCCACCGCGGTGCCGCAGGTGAGGCCGGCGGAGTAGGTGTACGGGTAGAACCCCATGTAGTAGTGGGGCTGGCGCATCCAGGTGAGCCGGGCGCCGTCGTCGATGACCACCTCGCCGCCCCAGAAGCGCTCCAGGATGGCCCCCTTCGTCTCCGAGAGCAGCTGCGCCGTGACCGGGATGCCCTTCTCGGCCTGCTCGTAGATGCGGCGCTGCAGCTCCGCCTCCAGCAGGTGGCGGACGAAGTTGTGGTGGTAGGTCATCAGCAGCTGGGTGATGACCCAGCGGCGCATCCGCCGGTCGTCTGTTCCCTTCAGGATGTGGTCGGCCAGCAGGACCTCGTTCGTCGTGGACGGGGCCTCGACGAAGAACAGCGAGGGTTCCACGTTGAGCAGCCGTTGATGGCGGTTGGCCAGCTCGAAGTGGCCGGCGTGGCCCAGCTCGTGGGCCAGGGTGAACGCCGAGCGCATCTGGCCGGTGAAGGTGAGGAGGACGTAGGAGTGTGCGCCGTAAGGCGACGTACAGAAGGCGCCGGCCTGCTTGCCCACGTTGTCGGCCCAGTCGATCCAGCGCTCGTTCAGGGCCCGCTCGATGATCGCCCGGTACTCGGGCCCGAGCACGCTCAGGGCCTCCAGCACCAGCTTCCCGGCCTCCTCCCGCGTGACCTGCGGGTTGTACTCGGGATCCAGGGGCGCCTCGATGTCGCAGTAGCGCATCTCGTCGAGCCCGAGCACCCGCTTGCGCAGCCTTGCGTAACGGCGCATGTGCGGGGCCAGCTCGGTCTGAATCACGTCCAGCAGATTGCAGTAGGCCGAGTGGTCGATGCGGTGCGGGGCCAGCAGCATGTGCGTGACCGACTCGTAGCCCCGCAGCCTGGACAGGACGACGTTCTTCTTCACCTCGGTGGCGAACGTGGCGGCGAGGGTGTTCTGGTAGGCCTTCAGTCCCCGGGTGAAGGAGTCGAACGCCGCGCGCCGCACCGCCGTGTCGGCCGAGAGTTCCAGTTCATCCTCGTACAAGGTGAAGGATACCGGCAGCGTGCGCCCGTCGGGGGCGGTGATCGGCTCGAAGGTCATGTCGGAGGAACGGGCCCGCTCGTAGATGATGAATGGCGCTTCCGTCACCTCGCCCAGGGCCGCCAGGGCCTCCTCGGTCTGGGGATGGAGCTTGTGCGGCCGCTCGATCAGGATCTGCTCCAGGGCAGGCCGGTAGACCGCCAGGTCCGGGTCTTCCGCCATCCAGGCCTCCACCTGTCCCTCGGGGAGGGCGAGGATCTCGGACTTGACAAAGGACGTCGCGGCCATGAACTCGCTCTGCAGCGCATAGGCCGTGGCCAGCATCCCCTGGTTCTGCGGGTCCGAACCGTCTCCGCTGGCCACCAGGTTGGCGTAGGTCCCCCAGCGGTCCAGCCGTTCGAGCAGCGCCTCGTACGCCTTCAGCGCCGCGGCGAGCGTGGCAGCCCCCTCGGCCAGGCGGCCCTTGTACTGGGTCACGGTCGGCAGGTCGGCCTCAATCGCCTTCTTCTCGGCCTCCCAGGACTCGGGTGACGCGAACAGATCCCCCAGGTTCCATGTCTGCTCCACAGGTACCTCGTTTCGGCGGAGTCGCATGAAACACTACTCCTTCCTTTCGCCATGGCGTCGGTACAAGTATTCGACGGCAAACAAGGGCTACCTCCACGGAGGCGAGGTGCGCGTGCGGATGAGCGAAGCAGGTGAGCATGCCTCGCATGGCAAAGAAGAATGGTGCTCGTTCCGCGGGGGTGTCAGGGAGGTGAGGTGAGCGGGATGACACGGAGGACCCTGTTCTGGCTGGGTCCGCTCGTTTTCCTGGTCCACGATCTGGAGGAGGTGTTCCTGGCGCGGCCCTGGGTGGAGCGGAACCGCTTCCTGATCGAGGGCACGCCTTTCGAACCCGTCGTCGAGGCGATGGGCTATGAGCCTGCGAAGTTCGGCCTCGTCGTCGCCCTGGCCACGATCGTGTACGGGGTGATCTCCTGGTTCGCAGCCAGAGCGTGTCAGCCTGGACTGAGCATGAACCTCTACGTCGCCACGGTACTGACCCTGTTTGTTAACGTCATCACGCATGTGGGGCAAGCCCTCATGCTCGGGATGTACACTCCGGGCGTGGTCACCGCGGCGCTGGTTGTTCTGCCCTATACGGTGATCGCGTTTCGCACCCTGAGAGCCCACCGCCTGTTGACCGCGACCACCTGGAAGACCAGTCCGCTCATGGGCATCGGCATGCTGGCCGCCCTCTTCGGGCTGATGATCGCCCTCTGACGGAGGCCAGAAATGTGAAGACGCCGGCGCGTTCTGCGTCGGCGTTGTTCTGTGGTCTGGTCACCGGGCAAACCCCTCACGCCTGCTTGGCCCGCGCAGGCTTCCCGCGCCGCTCCCGGACGACGCGCTCCACGTGCATGACGTCGCGGACCTTGCCGATCTTGTTCATCACGTACTGCAGCTGCTGGGCGTCCTTGATCTCCAGCACCAGATCCAGCGTGGCGATCTTCGACTTGTTGGCCCGGCTGGAGGTGGAGAGCATGTTGATTCGGGCGTCGGCGATGATCGAGACCACGTCGGCCAGCAGCCCGGAGCGGTCCAGCGCGGTGACCTGCACCTCCACCGGAGCCGAGGTCTGGTAGTTCTCCTCCCAGGCGACCTCGATCAGCCGGTCGGAATCCTTGGCCAGGTCCTCCATGTTCGGACAGTCCAGCCGGTGCACCGTCACCCCGCGGCCGCGGGTGACGTAGCCGATGATCGGGTCGCCGGGCACCGGCGTGCAGCACCGGGAGAGGCGCACCACCAGGTTGGACACGCCCTTGACCCGGATGCCGTTGGAGGCCTTGCCGTAGCCGGACCAGTCCTTCTTCTCGATCTCGACCGGGGCGGCCGGCTCCTGGGCGCGCTTCTCCTTCTCGTACATCTCCCGCAACCGGGAGACGACCGAGGCGGCGTTGAGCGAACCGATGCCGATGGCGACGTACAGGTCGTCGACGTCCTTGACGCTGACGCGCCGGCAGACCTCGGCCATCCATTCTTCCCGCATCAGTTCGTGCGCTTCGATGCCGGTCTTCTGGATCTCGCCCCGCAGGATGTCCTTGCCGCGGGCCAGGTTCTCCTCCCGGCGCTCCCGCTTGAAGAACTGGCGGATCTTGTTCTTGGCCGAGGCGGTCTTGACGATCTTCAGCCAGTCGATGGACGGGCCGGGCGACTGTTTGGAGGTCAGGATCTCCACCACGTCGCCGTTCTTCAGCGCCGTGTCCAGCGGCGCGATCTTGCCGTTCACCTTCGCCCCGACGCAGCGGTAGCCGATGTCGGAGTGCACGGCGAAGGCGAAGTCCAGCGGCGTGCCGCCCGCTGGCAGGCTGAACACGTGCCCCTTGGGCGAGAAGACAAAGACCTGGTCGGAGAAGATATCGACCTTGACCGACTCGACGAACTCCCGGGCGTCGCGGATTTCCTGGTGCCACTCCAGCAGGGACCGCAGCCACTGGAGCTTCCGGTCGAACTCCTTGTCGGTCTTGCCTTCCTTGTACGACCAGTGCGCCGCCACGCCGAACTCGGCGGTGCGGTGCATCTCGTAGGTGCGGATCTGGATCTCAAAGGGCTCGCCGTGAGGCCCGATGACCGTCGTGTGCAGCGACTGGTACATGTTGGGCTTCGGCGTCGCGATATAGTCCTTGAACCGGAGCGGCAGCGGCTTCCAATGGCTGTGGATGATGCCCAGCACGGCGTAGCAGTCCTTGACCTCCTCCACGATGATGCGGATCGCAATGAGGTCGTAGATCTGCGAGATGTCCTTGCCCTGCCGGTACATCTTCTTGTAGATGGAGTAGAAGTGCTTCGGGCGGCCGGAGATGTCGGCCTTGATGCCCTCCTTCTCCAGCACCTCCCTCAGCTGGTCCATCAGGTCCTGCGTGATGGCCATCCGCTCCTGCCGGCGGCGGGCCACCAGGTAGGCCATCTCCTGGTACTTGTCGGGCTCGAGGATGCGGAAGGCCAGGTCCTCGAGCTCCCACTTGATCTCGCTGAGGCCCAGCCGGTGGGCCAGCGGGGCGTAGATGTCCATCGTCTCCTGGGCGATGCGCACCTGCGCCTCCGAGGGCTGATGTTTCAGCGTGCGCATGTTGTGGAGCCGGTCGGACAGCTTGATCAGGATGACCCGCAGGTCCTTGGCCATCGCCAGAAACATCTTGCGCAGGTTTTCCACCTGCGCCTCGTCCCGCGATGTGAACTGGAGCCGGTCCAGTTTGGAGACGCCGTCCACCAGTGTGGCGACCTCCTTGCCGAACCGCTGCTCCAACTCCTCGTATTTCACCCCGCAGTCCTCCAGCACATCGTGCAGGAGGGCGGCGGCGACGGATTCGGCATCCAGTTCCAGCGACGCCACGATTTCCGCGACGGCCACCGGGTGAGTGATGTAGGGCTCACCCGAGCGCCGGCACTGCCCGTCGTGCGCCTGCTGCGCAAACGCGAAGGCGTTCTGAATCAGGGCGACATCCGCGGTCGGATTGTACGCCTGCACCTTTTCGATGAGCGGTTGAACATCGATCACGGCTGTCACCCCCCTTTCCCGCCTGTCGACCGGCCTCAGAACTGAACCAGCGAGATCACTTCGCGGCCTTCCAGCCGCCTCCTGCCGCCGAGCTCCGTCAGCTCGATCAGGAACGCCACACCGACCACCTTGGCGCCCAGCGACTCCACAAGGTCGATGGTGGCCCGGATGGTGCCGCCCGTAGCCAGCAGGTCGTCGACCACCAGCACCTTCTGACCGGGCTTGAAGGCGTCCTCGTGTACCTCCAGCGTATCCTCTCCGTACTCGAGTTGATACGAAATGCTGCGGGTCTTGTAGGGCAGCTTGCCCGGCTTGCGCACGGGCACGAAACCCGCACGGAGCCGGTAGGCCAGGGCCGAGGCAAAGATGTAGCCGCGGGCCTCCGGGCCGGTCACCATGTCAATCCCCATGGGCTCGAAGTGCGCGGCCATGGTCTCGATCGCCGCGTGGAACGCTTCCCCGTCCTTCAAGAGGGTCGTGATGTCCTTGAAGGAGATCCCGGGCTTCGGGAAATCCTCGACCGTGCGGATCTTCGACTTGAAATCCATGAATCATAGCCCCCTCACATCTCTCATTATATTGCCTGTTTCGCCGCGGGCCAACAATTGCAAATCAGGCATCGATCGAATCTGGGAAAGTGTTCCTGGCGGCGAGCCGGGCACGGATCTCCTGCCCCCGCCGGTAGCGAGGGCTGGCCTCCAGATCGAACTTCACGCCGTTCGCCGCACGAAGCCGCCCGGCGCCGTCCAGCAGTCCGATCTCCCGGAAAATCGCCATCCCGCTCTCGAACCGCAGCCGGTTCCACGGACCCGGGATCTCGCCCAGGCGCCGCGCCAGGGCCGGGGCGCTCGCCTCGCCTGCCTGCAGCAGCCGGTAGAGGTGAACCAGCGCGTCCCTGTCGGGGCAGGGCCAGCCCAGGGCCTCCTCGGCCAGCGCCCAGTCCTCATCTTCCCACAGGAGATGGATCCGCTCCGCCGGGTACCGCTGCGCCGCGTAGGGCGGGTGCCAGAGGACGACGTCGCTGTACTCGCCCCGGGCCCCCTGCCCGTGGGCGGCCACCACCAGCCGCCCCGCCTCCGGCTCCGGTTCGCCCGGCAGCCACAGGACCACCGCGCGCCGCAGCTCCGGATCCATCCGCTCCACCCGGTCGGCCAGTGCGGCTGCCGCCCAGGGGCTCCCCGCCAGCGTCAGCACCCGGGCGCCGCCGGGCCGGCAGAGCGCGGCCAGGTAGACCAGCTTCGGGTCCTCCTCGTCGTCGGGGCCGCCCGGCTCATGGTCCATGTCATCCATGCCCGCAGCCACGGCACCCCCGGCCGGGGCGACCTCGGGCACGGGCGCCGTCATCGCGGCCAGCAGGGCGGCCAGCCGCCCGCCCCGCCCGTCGACGACCTGTCCCGGCTGGACGACCGGGTCGCCGTCCGCCGCCGGAGATGCCGGGGATACCGGGTCCCACGCGAGGCAGTGGGCTTCGGTCAGGCGATAGGGGTTGCTTCCGGCCGACGCCTTCATGTCCTTCAGCACGAGCTGGATGCGGCTGCGGCCCATGTACGTGTTGATCTCGGGCTGGTAGGCCACGGCGATCCGCTGGCCCGGGTCGGGCATGACGGCGGCCATGTTCCAGCCCACCGCCTCCACAGGGGGCGAGATCCGGTCCTTGTCGGATCGCAGTTGCAGTTTCAGGTGCTTCCCGTCCCGGCCGATCGCCCGGCCCTCCACCACCTGCAGCCCGTCGGTGGCCAGCACCGGTGCGGGATTCCCCAGCCCGAACGGCTCCAGGGCCGCCAGCTCGGTGACCAGCCGCTCGTCAATCTGATCCAGCGGGACGAACGCGTCCACCCGCTGCTCGGGCACCAGATCCTCGGGCTGAAGCCACTCGGCGGCCAGGCGGTTCATCCGCCTGCGCAGCTCCGGGATCAGGTCGCGGCCCCGCAGGCTCAGGCCGGCGGCCGCCGCATGCCCGCCGAACCGGGTGAACAGGTCGGCCATCTGCAGGAGCGCCCGCTGGATGTGGAACCCCGGGATCGAGCGGGCGGAGCCCCGCACCTCGTCGCCCTCAATGGAGAGCAAAATCGTCGGCCGGTGATAGACCTCGAGCACGCGGGAGGCGCAAATGCCGACCACGCCGTGGTGCCAGCCCTCGCCGGCCAGGACGAGCGCGTACTCCCGCTCCTCCGGCGGGAGCGCGGCCGCCTGGGCCAGCGCCTCCTCCAGGATGGCCGCCTCGATGTCCTGGCGGGCCCGGTTCTCGGCATCCAGCCGGCGGGCCAGCTCCATCGCCCGCACCGGATCGTCCGTCAGCAGTAGCTCGACGCCGGCCTCCGCCGAGCTCATGCGCCCCAGCGCGTTGATGCGCGGCCCCAGGGCGAAGCCCACGTGCCCGGCGCTGACGGGCGCCTGGACGCCGGCGACCTGCATGAGCGCCCTGAGGCCCGGCCGGTGCGTCGCGCCCAGGCGGGACAGCCCCTCGCGCACGAGGGCCCGGTTCTCATCCACCAGCGGCATCAGGTCGGCCACCGTGCCCAGGGTCACAATGTCCAGGAGGTCCCAGACGTTGGGCGCCTCCAGGGCGAGCGCCAGCTTGAAGGCGACCCCGGCGCCGGCGAGCCCCTTGAACGGATAGGTGCAGTCCGGCCGCCTGGGGTTGACCAGCGCCGGCACCTCGGGCAGCGCCGGTCCGGGCTCGTGGTGGTCGGTGACGACCAGGGTCATGCCCAGTTCCCGAGCGAGCTGGGCCTCGGCCACCGCCGACACCCCGGTGTCCACCGTCACCACGAAGTCGTACCCGCGCGCGCGGATCGACCGCAGGGCCCCGGCGTTCAGGCCGTAACCCTCGCTGAAGCGGTCGGGGATATAGTAAGCCACTTCCGCCCCCAGGGCGCGCAGGGCCAGGACCAGCGTGGCCGTTGCGGTCACCCCGTCGGCGTCGTAGTCGCCGTAGATCATGATCGGCCCGCCGGACTGAAGGCGTGTGCGGATCAGGGCGACGGCTTCCTTCATGCCCTTCAGCCGGAAGGGATCGTGAATCTGGCCGCGCCCGGGCGTCAGAAAGGCCTGGGCGGCCTCCGGCGTGGTGAGCCCGCGGTTGATGAGCACCTGTGCGGTGATGGGCGAGATCGAAAGCTGCCGGGAGAGGAGTCGGGAGCCGGCCGGATCTGCCAGCTCCGGCCGCCAGCGTTTGGGTCGGTAGGATCGTGCCAACCCGCGTTCACTCCCCACAAACCACGTTCGGCCCCCCGCAGCAAGCGGCTGACGGGGGGCTTGTGACTGATTGGACTTTTTCTTTTCGAGACGGCAGCCTGCGATCCCTGCCCCCGCGCGCAAGATCCGCCAATTCCAGGCGCCGGCCGCGTCCGCCCGCTGATGGCGCCCATGGCGCCCGCCCGCTGCCCGATCACGGCGCATGCGGCGCCAGCCGCAGCCGTTCGTGATGTGCGATGCGGATCAAAGACTCCTCGGACAGCTCGTCCACCACGTGCAGGGTCCCGCCGGCCTGCCTGGCCAGCTGCTCCAGGTAGCGGCGCGAGGGCTGCAGCCCGATGCAGCTGAACGGGATTCGCCGGGCCTTGATCTGCCTTGCGGCCTCGAGCGCGTCGGCCAGCGGGTCCACCGACCACTTGGGCACGGTGGGAATGCCGTCGGTGATGAGAAGGAGCAGCGGGCGGCGGACGCGGGAGCTGTGGATGAGCTCCATGGAGCGGGTCAGGCCGTGAGCCAGCGGCGTCAGCCCCATCGGCTGGATGCGGGCGAGCCCCTCCTCCACCACGCCGTAATAGCGGGTGAACGGAACGTAGACCCGCACGTCCCGCTCCTGGAAGGCGATGACGGCGATGCGGTCGCGCGTCGAGACCAGCAGGTGACGGGCCAGGTGCTTGGCGGCCATGATCCGCCGGCCGGCCATGGAGGCGCTGGCGTCGATGAGCAGGCAGATGTGCAGCGCCTGCTCCGCCGACCGCAGGTACACGTGGACGTCGCGGCGCTCCAGCCCGATCCGCACGGGTCCATCCGCCGGCAGGCCGGCCGACCGCCGCTGCACCCGCTCCAGGTAGGCGCGCCGGATGGCGGTGGTGACGGTCTCGGGCACAGCCACGTCGCCCAGCCAGGCGCCGGGCTCGGCCGGTGCGGTGCCCCGCACGACGCCGTAGCGCACCTCGGCCGACGGCGCGCCCAGGCCGGGCCTGCGGCGGCGCAGGGCCCCGGCGCCGCGGCCGGGGATCCGGCGGATCAGCTTGCGGAAGCGGAGCTTCACGTCGCGCAGCCGCCGGCGCAGGAAGGCCAGCAGTGCCTTTCCCTCCGGCGTCAGCCGCATGCCCCGGATCTCCTTGCGGACCAGTCCGGCCTCCTCGAGCTGCCGCAGGATGAACGGCGCCTGGTTGCCCCCGCCGTGGTACAGGGCCGCCCAGCCCTGCTCCCGGTTCAGGTCCTCCAGCACGCGTGCCAGGTCGTCCGGCGAGCCGAGCCGGCGGGCGAGCGTCAGCGCCTGCAGCATGCGTTCGGCGTCCCGGGCCTCCTGCAGGGCGCGCGCCGCCTGTTCCCGGCGGTCAGCCGCTGCGTCGCCGCCCGCGCCCGTCCCGTCCACCGCCGAGCCGCCGGCGCCGGTACCGACCGGCCGCACGCCATCAGCCCCCGCGCCTGCTCCGACAGCCCGAATGCCCTCAGCTCCCGCACGGTCGGCCCACATGCCACCGGATCCTCCAGGGCCGGCGCCGTTGGTTCTGAGGCCACCGGCCACCCCGGAGCCCTGCGGCCCGAAGGCAGCACCGGGCGGGCCACCGGGACCGCCGGATCCGAAGCCGCCGCTTGCCTGGCGCCGGGGCATCAGGCTGTCGGATCCATCGGCGCCGAGGCCGCCGGGCCCCAGGCCGCCGGATCCCGCACCGCCGGTCCCGGAGCGCCCCCGCAGGCCCGACGCGGCGCCGGGGGTTGGCCCGGGCTGGCCGGTGCGCCCCGCTGAGCTGATGTACGAGTCAAGGTTGTCGCCGTAGTAGCGGCTGAGATCCGAGTCCTCACCCGAGCGGAGGCTGCCCCGCCGGTGCGCCAGGCGCTCCACGCGCCGGAGCTCCACCCCCTGCGCCAGGACGGCGGCCTCCACCGCCGCCACGATGCGCCAGATCAGCGCGAGGTCCCGGTCCGGCAGCAGCCCGGCCAGATGGACGTGATTCCGGTGCGCCGCCTTGGCAGACCGGTTCACCATGCGGTCCATGCCGCTGGTCAGCCGGCCGCCGCCCGTGGCCGTGCCCAGGTCGAAGTAGTCCGCGAGCAGACCGCCCCGGGGCGCGCCGGGCGGGGCGGGGAGCCCCTCCAGGGCACGCCGGACCGCCGCGGCGACGGCCCGGTGGTCCACGTCGGCCACCGCGTGGAAGACGTCGATGTGGACCACCTGCCCCGGATCTGCGAGGCCGTAGGCCGCCTGGCCGAAGTCGACGCCCTGCATGATCACCACCCGTCCAGGGTCATGCAGTTCCACCACGTGCAGGCCCCGGCTCACCACGGCCGCCTCCCCCAGGCGGACACCCTGTCCGTCCTGCAGCGCCCGGACCAGCCTGTCGATCCACTCGCTGCCGGACGCCTGCCCCGTCACGGGCCGCTCAGCTCCTTTTCGGTGCGGACCCACTCACCGGGCGCCAGCGTGCTGAGTGGCCTGGCCCGGTTGGGCGGCGCGTGCGCCGGCATCTTCGCCGGATCGGGCAGGGAAGGGGTCAGGCCAAGCTGCGCCAGCGTCCGCCGCAGCCAGGACATCTGAACTCTCTCGCGCCTCGGCTCGCCAACCTGGGCCCCTGCCCCCCGGGTCCCGTCCGCCTGGGCTCCGCCTGTCGGGGCGTGGCCTGACTGGGTTCCGGCGGCACCGTCCGTTCCGGCACCCACCGCCCTGGCGCCGCCCGCCTGCACCGAGGCCGTCCGGGTACCGGCAACCTGCGTCAGGGCCGTGCCCTCCGCCCCGTCCGTTCCGGTCGCCCGGGAGCGCTCGGCGTCTGCAGCGGCCGGGCCGGACTGGCCCCCGCACGGCGCGGGCTGGGCCGGTTCGGCCAGCACGCCGCCGAAGGAAAGGCCGGGAAAGCGGGGCCTCGACGGGGACGTGGGGGATTCCGCGCCCGCGGAAACGGCGGCCGCGGCCGGCTGCGGCTCCGTCTGCGCCTGCGCCTCGGCGAGGTAGCCGGTCACCTTCCGGAGGAGTTCGGGATCCACCCGATGGCGCAGGGCCATGGGCACGACGCGCAGCAGGTCCTCCTGCCGGACCTCGGCGCGGCCCTCGAGGCAGGCCGACAGCCGGATGCCGGCCTGGATCGCCTCGACCGCCCGCAGCGACTCCAGGTCGAACTGGCTGTACAGCCCCGCGACCTGCCGGCGCAGTCCGGCCGGCACCGCCACCTTGCGCAGTTCGGCCGTGCGCAGCATGAGCCGGGTGCGCCAGAGTTCCGCCTTCGTCTCGGCGATGCGGTGCGGGACGGGCCCGCCGGAGTCGGCGGACGCGAGGATCTGCTCCACCACATCCGGATCGGCCGGGCGGTCGGTGTAGATGGCGAAGTCGAAGCGGTCGCTGAGCTGCCGCCGGACCTCCTCCAGCGGCCCCGGTTCCTCATCGGGATTGGAGGCCGCCCACACCGAGACCAGCACGGGCAGTTCCACCGGCGGAAGGCCGGTCTCCTCGATCTGCACGCGGCCCGGCCGGGTACCCATCACGTCGAGCAGCACATCCGCCAGCTCCGGCGAGGTCTCGGCGAGCCGGTTGATCTCGTCCACGAAGATGATGCCGCGGTGGGCCTGCGGGATGGTCCCGGGCAGCAGGGCGGCCTCGGGATTGGTGGCGCTCACCAGCCGGCTCAGGTCGATGGAGCCCACCACCGTGCCGATCTTGGCCGCGTGGGAGATCTCGAGGAACGGCATGGGCACCCGCTCCTCGCCCAGCGCGGCCACCTCCTCCGGGCTCAGGTCCCGGTGGAGCGGGCAGTGGGGGGCGGACGGGTCGCAGTTGTACAGACATCCGCGAATGCGCCGGATGCGGGGCAGCACCCGCCGCACGCGCCGCATGATGGTCGTCTTGCCGGTGCCCCTCAGCCCCTCCGCGTGGATGTGCAGGGGCCTTCCGGCGAGTGTGGAGACCAGCGACATCTCGACCGCCCGGAAGAGCGCATCGTTGCCGGGATGCCGCACCAGGCCGAGAACGGATTCCATGTCATACCCCCCGAACGTCGCAGCGATCACGCCTAGTGTAACCAAACCCTGGGAAAAAACTCGCTCGGGGCTTGTCATTGACGCCAGAATATCGCTCGACAACGTGTCCGAACGGGGGCCGGGGCGCCGGGCAAGCACCGGTGCGGCATTGTCGAAAGGGCGTTCCCACCAGGGCGCCCTTTGTCGGTGCGGCTGTCGAATCCGGTCGGCTCCGTCGTCGGGGACCAGTTTCCGCCGTCCTGGGGCACGGGTGGTGCCCAAGGCTGGGTAGGCCCCGTATCGCTTCTGTTCTGGTTGAGTGTGGGTGGGTCGGAGCACACCGGACGCCCCGGTCCGCAGCACCCACCAACACCGACGGCGAACAGAGCGGATGCGCCCGGGCCGCAACCATCCCGCCTCCGCCACCAACACCAAGTCCGAACAGAACAGATACGCCCGGGCGCATCGGGTGGATGCGCCCGGGCGGTGCAAATCGCGGGGAGTCCCTACGCCTTGGCCGGCCGGCCGGCGGGCCCGCGGTGGTGCCTGCCGTCGCGGCTGCGCTCCCACAGGAACCAGAGCGCGGCGGCGACGGTGATGGAGGAGTACGTGCCGGCGAGGATGCCCACGAAGAGCGTGGTAGCAAGGTCGAGGATGGTCGATCCGCCCAGGAAGATCATCACCAGCAGCATGATCTGCACCGAGATGCCGGTGTAGATGGACCGGGTGATGACCTCCTGAATCGACCGGCTGGCCAGGTCCTCCAGCGACTCGCCCTTCTGCCGGCTGTGCAGGTTCTCCCGCAAGCGGTCCATGACCACGACGGTGTCGTTCATCGAGTAGCCCAGCACCGTGAGGATCGCCGCCACGAAGGTGGAGTTCACCTCCACCTGGAAAATCGCCAGCACGCCCACCGTGATGATGACGTCGTGCAGCAGGGCGATGACCGCGGTCACCCCCATGCGGAACTGGAACCGGATCGAGATGTAGATCACCTGCAGCACCGCCGCGATGGCGACGGCCAGCAGGGCCTTGTTCGTCAGCTCTGAGGAGACCGTGGCCGAAACCGCATCCTCGCCGATGACGGTGTAGGAGCCAAGGTGGTTCAGGCTGTCGTAAAGAGCAGCTTTCTGCTCCTCGCTCAGCACGGGGGTGCGCACGAGGAACTCGGTAGCCTCGGGACTCTCCGCCCCCTTGGGCTCCACCTGCTGGATCTGCGCGTCGATCCCCACTGCGCTGTTCATCACGGTGCGCACCTGCTCGATCGTAACCGTCCGCTCGAACTGAAGGTCCAGCAGCAGGCCGCCCGTGAAGTCGATGCCCAGGTTCAGCCCCCGGAAGAGCAGCGCGCCGACGGCGATCAGGATCGTGACCAGGCCGAAGACCAGATAGTGCTTCGCATAGCGCATGTAGCGGACTCGCGTGAGGCCCATCTTACCTGGCCACCTCCTTCACGCCGAACAGGGTGCGCTTGTCGAACCAGCCGGTGTTCACCGTGAGGGTCACGAGCCAGCGGGTGAACGTGATCGCCGTGAACATCGAGAGCACGGTGCCGACGAACAGCGTGACCGCGAAACCCCGCACCGGGCCGGTGCCCAGCCACCAGAGAATGGCCGCCGCGATGGCCGTGGTCACCTGCGAGTCCAGCACCGTGACGTACGCCCGGTGGAAGCCGGCGTCGATGCCGGAACGGAGCCCCTTGCCCTTGCGCAGCTCCTCCTTGATGCGCTCGAAGATGATGACGTTGCCGTCCACCGCCATGGCGATGCCCAGCAGGACGCCGGCGATGCCGGGCAGCGTGAACACGTTGTCGATGGCCAGGAGGACGAGCATGTTCAGGATGGCGTAGACCCCCAGCGCGATGTCCGCCAGAAAGCCGGGGATGCGGTAGAGCAGGATCATGAACAGCAGCACGCCCACCATGCCGATCCAGCCGGCGCGGAGCGACTTGGCGATGGAGTCGGCGCCCAGCGTGGCGCTGACCATGCGGGCCTCCACCTCCACCAGCTTGATGGGCAGCGCGCCGCCGTTGATCAGGTGGGCCAGCTGGCTGGCCTCCTCAGCCGTGAAGTTGCCCGTGATGGTGGCCTCGCCGTTGGGGATGGGCTCCCGCACCTCCGGCCAGGAAATGACCTCGTCGTCGAGCATGATGTAGATCGGCTGGCCGACGAACTTGGAGGTCGCCTCGTAGAAGTTCTGGGGCCCGTCGCCCTTCAGCTTCAGCGTGACGACGAAGCCCCGCCCGTAGGGGTCCTGGGCGACGCCGGCCTCGGCGACGTCCCTGCCGTCGAGCACCAGGTTCCCCTCAGGGTCGATGAACTGAAGCACGGCGGTCTTGCCGATGACCTCCCGGGCCTCCTCGATGTCCGCCGCACCGGCGATCTCCACGATGATCCGGTTCTGGCTGTCCACCTGCACGACCGGCTCCGAGACGCCCAGGGAGTTGATGCGATTCTCGATAACCGCCCGGGCCGCCTGAATGGTCTCAGGCGTGACCTTGCCCAGCTCCGAATCGACGCCCTGAAGCACGATGTGCGCGCCGCCCTGCAGATCCAGGCCCAGCTTCATGTGTTGCAGAATCCGCGCCGAGCCCGTCTCCGGGTTCGGCCACAGGTAGAACCCGATGACGCCGCCGACAAGCAGCAGTATCAGGGCCAGAACCAGTGCGTTCCAGCCGCCTTTCATGGCCTGTCCTCCTCATTACTGGAATAAAAGCATCGCAAAGCAAAAGGAGGCTGCGCCTCCACAAGACCACTCGGGATACGCCAGTACTTCAACCGTTCCTGCCGATAACCTCTTCAATTGTACGGCGCGCCGCGAAGCGAGTCAAAGAAAAATCGACGCGGCCTACAGGAGGCGGTTCTCGTTCATGACCAGCTGGAACTCGCAGCCCAGGTAGGCCGCTGCGCGCCGGCACATGATCATGCGGCTGAGGAAGATCTCGAAGTACTCCATGATGGCCACGATGGAGGAGTCGACCGCCAGGCTGAGCCGGATCACCTTGTCCTCCCGGAAGGCATGGAGCTCGCTGTGGGTCACCGCGTAGTTGACCCGGTCGTGGATGTCGAAGGTGGCCACGTCCCGGTTGTAGACGCGGGTGCGGTGCACGTCGGACTTGTCCGCCAGGATCAGCGCGGCGGAGACGTCGTGCACCGGGTTGCCAATTTCCTCCTCGTGGTTGCCGATAGCCGACATGATGATGGCGATCTCATCCGGCGGCATGCCCATCCGGCCGAGGATCTGGTGGGCCAGCAGGGCGCTGGTCTGCCCGTGGTCGTGCCGGTTGACGATGTTGCCGATGTCGTGCAGGAGCGCGGCGATGCCCGCCAGTTCCCGCATGCGCGGCGGCCGATCGAGCTCAGCCATCAGCCCCATGGCCCGGTCGGCGACCAGCCCCACGTGCCGGAGGCCGTGCTCGGTGAAGCCGATGGCGGACATCATCTCGTTGGCCTTCACGATGTAGGCCCGCACCTCAGGATCCTGTCTCACCTGTTCAAAGGTCACCAGAGCCACGCCGGTACCTCCCGTCTCACCGATACTCCCGCGCCGACACCAGCGGCACTTCCTCCCGGAACCGCGACGGCGGCCAGACCAGGACGACCGCGCGGCCCTCCACCCGGGACACCGGGATCGGCCCCAGGAGGCGCGAGTCCAAGGAGGCGCCGCGGTTGTCGCCCATCACCCACACGTAGCCTTCCGGCACCGTCAGCGGCCCGGCGTTGTACGTCCCCGGGCTCTCGGGGTTCACGTAGGGCTCGTCCAGCAGGAGGCCGTTCAGGCGCACCTCGTCGCCCCGGACCTCCACCTCCTCGCCCCCCACCGCGACCACCCGTTTCACCAGGTGGCGCCGGGGGTCGGCAGGGTCCCGGATCACGACCACCTCGCCGGGAACCGGCCCGCGGATCCGGTAGACCAGCTTGTTCACCAGGAGCCGGTCGCCGTGGGCCAGGGTGGGCAGCATCGACTCGCCGTCCACCCGGTAAATCTGCACCCCGAACGTGCGCACGACGAGGGCGACCACCAGGGCCAGCGCCACGGTCTCCAGGATTTCGCGCACCGGGCCCTTGCCGGACCGCACCGGGCCCTCCTCCGGAGGCGCCATCACGCTCGCTCCTTCTCCTTCCACGCCTCGATGAACTCCAGCACCCGCTCCCGCACCTCGGGAATCGTCAGGTCGTCGGTGGGCAGATACAGGTCGCATTCCGCGCGGGCATAGGCCAGCCGCCTGCGCTGCTCCTCCAGCCGATCCGGCCCGTAGCTGATGTCGGGCCGCCGGCGGCGGGTCGTCTCCCACCGGGCGTCCAGCATCACCAGGATGTTGGCGTCGGGATGGAGGTGTTTCCAGAGCCGCCGCACGGACGAGTGCTCCTGCGGCACGCTGTATGCCTTCACGCCGGCTTCCTTTAGGCCGGCTGCCAGCGTAGTCTTCCCTGCTGCGCAGACACCCACTATCGCCACCACGGGTTCCCGCAATCGCATTCCTCCCCACCAGGTTTCACCAGTCGACGGTGACACTCATGCGGCGGATGCGGTCTTCCCCGCCGTCGGTCACCCCCACGGCCAGCACGGCCATGTCGTCGGCGGGGCGCTGGTCGTCCAGGCGCATCGCCTCGGCCAGCACCCGGTCCGCCAGCGCCTGCATGTCCGCCGGATCGGCGCCCCGCAGCATCGCCTCCAGGCGCTCGACCGGCCACTGCCGCCCGTGCCACCGGCCGGCGGAGAAGACGCCGTCCGTCATGGCCAGGGCGATCAGCCCCGCCTCCAGCGGGACCTCGGCGATCACCGGCCGCAGCGTCTCCCGCATGCCGATGGGCTCCACGGGCTCGTCCAGCCGCAGGACGCTGCCGTCGGCCCGCCGGACCAGCACCGGCACGTGGGTGTTGCGGGTGACCACCAGGGTCTGGCTCCGGGTGTCGGCGGAGAGCAGCACCAGCTCGGTCGAGACCTTCCCGTCCCGCACCGCGTAGAGGTAGTCGTGCACGCCGCGGGCCACCGCGCCGTCGCGCACGCCGTCGCCCACCAACTGCACCGCCTTCGCCACCACGAGCTGGCTCAGCCGCTTCGCCGACCGGCCGTGCCTCTGCCCGTCGGCCAGGATGGCGGTCACGCCGCCGCGCGGCCGCTCCACCAGTTCTACAGAATCCCCGCTTTCCACCAGTCCAAACTTCGGCACCTTGGCGACCGCCATCGTCACCTGCACGGCCCATGCCCCCCACCCGTCATCCCGGTCGTCGACCCTGCGAGCGCTCCGGCGCCAAGGGCCCGGGCTGCCCCCGAGACCCGCGCCGGCGCTCCGGGGACCCCAGCCCGGGCCGTCACCGAACCCCACGCCGGGTCCGCCAGTCTCACTCAGTCTTGTCGTCCTGCGCCGCCTTCGCCAGTACCTCCTGCATCGCCCGCTCGATGTCGCCCGCCCGCGGGCCCATCACCACCTGGATCGACGCCCCGGCGCGCACCACCCCGGCTGCGCCCAGGGTTCGCAGGGCGGCCTCGTCGACCGCGTCGGGGGTGTGAACCTCAAGCCGCAGGCGGGTCATGCAGGCGGTGAGGCTCCGCACGTTGGCCGGCCCGCCCAGGGCCGCCAGGATGGCGGCCGCTTCACCCGAGACGCCGCGGTCCGCGGCCCCCGCGCTTCCGTCCCCGGCGCCGGTGCCGGCATCCGCATTCGCGCCGGCTCCAGCGCCCGCCGCCTCCGCCTGCCCGAGGATCGGCGGCCGGCGCCAGCGGATGATCAGCCGGAAAGTGACGTAGTAGAGCGCCGTCCACACCGCCCCCAGAGGCAGCAGCAGCCAGGCGTTCTGCTGCCGGTGCCAGTTGATGATCGCCATCGGGACGGCGTAGCCGCCGAGGTGGATGTCGAGCGCGTACCCCAGGAACGAGGCCAGCGCCGAGTATAGCACATGGATGATGAACAGATGGGGCGAGGCGAAGATGAAGGCGAACTCGATCGGTTCGGTGATGCCCAGGACGACCGCGGTCAGCACGGCCGTGAGCATCATCCCGCTCACCCGGCGGCGCTGCTCCGGACGGGCCTCGTGGGTGATCGCCAGGGCCGCGCCCAGGGGGCCGAAGGCCAGGGTCAGGAAGAACCCCGACAGGAGCCGGCCCGCGGCGGGGTCGCCGTGCAGGAAGCGGATGTACTCGCCCACCACCACCTGGCCGGTGGCCGGGTCGGTCCACGCGCCCATCTGGTAGTCCACCAGCTGCATCAGGATGTGGTGCAGGCCGGTGGGAATAAGCGCCCGCACGATGCCGCCGTACACGAAGGCGCCCGTGCCGCCGGCGGCGTAGATCCACTCGCCCAGCAGGACAACCGCTCGGTGGAACCCCGGCCACATGAGGCCGAAGAGCCAGCCCAGGACCACCCCGGCCAGCGCCGAGAGAATCGGGCCCATGCGCCTGCCCGAGAACAGGGCCAGGAACTCGGGCAGCCTGATCCGGGCCGAGTAGCCGTAGAGCCACGTGGCGACGGCGCCGACTGCCACGCCGCCCAGCACCCCGAAGTTCACGCCGGAATCACCCGCCACGCCCACCGCCACGGCCATCATCGTCAGGTAGCCGGCGGCGGCCGAGAGCACCGCCATGCCCTCGCCCTGGGCAAACCCGACGGCGATGCCCATGGCGAAGAAGAGTGGCAGCCAGGTCCGGAGCAGCTCCAGCCCCGCATTCAGCAGCGGGTCCATGCCGAGCACCGTGCCCACGGCCACGAGCACCGCCGGGAAGGGCAGGAAGGTGAGGGGAATCATCAGGCTCGCCGAGGCCCGCTGGAAGAACGCAGCCCTGTTTCGCACGACACTTACCCCCTCAGGCGCCGGACAGGTCGCCGAAGTGTATCAGCCTGATCCCCGTCTCCCGCACCCGCTCCCGGGCGGCGGGCGCCGTGAGCGCCGCCAGCTCGACCTCCCGCTGCTCCCGCAGGGAGCTCAGGCCCCGCAGCTGGTCGTCGACCTCACCGGGGTGCGAGATCAGCTCGGTCACGCCGTCGCCCGCCCGTTCCAGGCGGGAGAGGAGCCCGGGGAGGTCGAAGTCGCCCGCGATCGTGCGGTCGGGCGCAGCCAGGCCACTCTGCCGGACCATGGCGGTGGTGCGGCGCAGGGCCGCGCCCAGGAGCGGGCCGGCCGGGCTCCAGCGGGGAAAGGTGTCCGGGGGAAACACGCCAGGCGGCAGCACGCGCACCGCCCGCACGCCGTACCGCCGGGCCACCGTGATCATCACCCGGCAGAGCGGCGGCCAGGCCTGCAGGTAGCGGTGCGTGTCCAGGTGCGTCGGCAGCCTGCCCACGAGCGCGACAAACCGCTCCAGCTGCGCCGACCACTCCCGCTCCGCGTCGGCGGGCCGCAGCCGGCGCATGAGCCGCAGCAGGTTGCGCCCGAAGCGGCCGTCCGGCCCCACCAGGCTGGGCACGTCGGACGGCGGCAGCACCGGCGCGCCGGTGGTCAGGTTCAGGTGGAGCCCCACCCCCAGGCGGGGCGCGTCCCGCAGGAGGCCGGCCATCTCTCCGGCCCACGGGAAGTTGACCATGAAGGTGGTCGAGGTGAGGATGCCCTCCCGGTGGGCCCGGAGGATCCCCCGGCTGACGCCCGGGGTCAGGCCGTAGTCGTCGGCGTTGATGATCACACAGCGCATGGCGGGCCTCACCCGAACTGCGGCAGGTACTGGCGGTGGGCGGCCAGGAGTTCGTCGATCACCCGACCGGCCAGAGGCTCGGGCGCCCCCAGCGGGTTCAGCTCGGCCGCCTGCACCGCCAGGCTCCGGTCGCCCTCCATGGCGGCACGGACGTTCAGCGACTCCGAGGCCTTGATGCGCGCGATGAGCTCGGCCTCCTTCCGCGGCAGCGGCGGCTGCGGGATCGCTTTCCAGCCGCTGCCGTCCACGATGGCGGGGAACTGGGCCGCCTCCTCCGGCGGAAGGTGGCGGACGGCGCCCGCGCCGCGCTGCTGGATGACGAACCGGGTGGGCCGGTTGGCGGCCATGGCGGCGATCACCTGCGAGGCCAGGTCGGCGTGCGACGGGTGGCCCCGGTGCTCCCTGAGCACGGGGTGCTCCTGTCCGGCGACCTCCTCGTAGTGCCGGTAGAGCTGCTGCAGCCGCCCCATCAGGACCTCGGCCCGGGTCTGCTTCGCCCGCCGGAGCTGCGCCAGGATCCGGTCCTTGTAGTAGTAGTACCGGAGGTAGGGATCCGGCACCATGCCGTGCTCCCGGAAGAGCCGCACCGTGCCCGTCTCCTCCTTCAGCGGCAGCAGCGCCGCCACGGGGCCGAGCAGCGCGGCCCAGCGGCGCAGCCGCGGGGTCACGTCCTCGCCATCGAGCAGCACCCGCGTCACCCAGCCGCCGTGGTTGATGCCGGCGTAGTCCAGGGCGAGGCGGTGGAAATCGACCCGCAGAAGCCGCCCGATGGCCCACTGCACGCCGGTGGGCATGTCGCAGAGGCCGATGAACCGGGCGTCGGGGAAGCGCCGGATCACCGCCTCGGTCACCATGCCGGCGGGGTTGGCGTAGTTGATGATCCACGCGTCCGGCGCGAGCCGCTGTACCTCCTCCACGATCTGGAGCATCAGCGGGATCGTCCGCCAGGCGAAGGCGAAGCCGCCGAGGCCGAGGGTCTCCTGGCCGATGAGCCCGTGCTTCAGCGGGATCCGCTCGTCGAGCGCGCGGTGCTTCAGGCCGCCGACCCGGGGCTGCGTGAGGATGAACCGGGCGCCGCTGATCGCCTCGGCCCGGTCCTGCGTGGCGGTGACGCGCAGGTCGGCCTTCGCCGCACGCACCAGCCCGCGCGCGAGCCGCTCGATCAGCCGCAGGTTCGGCACGTCGACGTCGTGGAGGCACAGTTCCCCCCCGGCGTACAGGGTGTGGTCCTGCAGGAGGCCGAGGATGATGTCCGGTGTGTACGCGCTCGCGCCGCCGATGATCGTCAGTTTCATCCGGTCACCTTCCCTTGCTTGCACTGTGGCGCACCAACCCTTTTCTGATACTTCGCCCGCGCCGTATCAACTCCTTGTTGCCGGAGGGCAAAAGATCAGGGAGGCCCCGCTCACCCGCAGAGCCCCCCTGTCCGGTCTCCTCAGCGTTCACCGCCGCCCGATCCACCGCCCGATCCGTCATCCTGCCCGCCATCGGAACCGCCCGTCTGCCCGCCGCCGTCGTGCCCGTCGCCTCCGTTCTGCTCCTCGGAGCCGCCGCCGGCTTCCTCCTCGTCGCCGCTTTCCCCCTGGTCTTTCTTGTCGGGCTTCTCCTCCCCGTCCTGTCTCTCCCTGTCCTTCCCCCCGGCCTTCTCCTGCTGCTCCTGCTGCCGCTCGGGCTGCTGCTGCGGGCTGCAGCCCGCCGCGGCGACCAGGCCGAGGACCAAGGCGAGGGCGAGCAACTGCCGCAGGACCTGCTGCCAGGTGCGCACGGTGCGCATCCCTCCCTTTCCATGACCCCGTAAGTTGACGTCCATAGCTTGCCCGCGGCCGCCCGCGGTCACGCACGGGCCCGGGTATAGCGGTCAGGTGTGCACGGGCACGTTAGATCTGGAAACGGGAGGGGTGCGCGTGAACGTCTGGGATTGGCTGAAACGCTGGCTGGACCCGACCGTCACCATGTCGCGGGACTCCTTCAGCCTGGCGGACACGAGGCAGCCGCCCTCCAGCGCCGACCAGGGCGCCGAGATGACGACCGACGCCCGCATCCGGACCGCCGCCCTGCTCACCCGCCTTGACCGGCTCGTGCAGGCGGCCCCCCGAGGAAAGGACGCCCTGGAGAAGGTGGGGGACCTCTCCACGAGCCTCGACGAGAACGTCCGGCACTTCCAGGAGCTTTTCCGGCTGCCCCGGAACAAGGACCTCATCTGCCGCAAGATCGCCATCGCCACCGAGCCGCCTGTCCGGGCGGTCCTCCTGTTCATGGAGGGGCTCTCCGACAAGCAGGTCATCAACGGCAACATCATGGAGCCCCTGATGCTGCTGGGGCAGGAACTCCACCTCAGCCCCGAACAGGGCCCCTGCGTGGTGGACCTGGTGGAGCAGCGGTTGCTGACCGGCCACCAGGTGAGCCGGGAGTACGACATGTCCTCCGTCGCCGAAGCGCTGCTGGCCGGCGACACCGCCGTCCTGCTGGAGGGCGCCGCCGTGGCGCTGGTGGTGGAGACGAAGGATCCGCCGGCGCGCAGCGTCAGCGACCCCAAGGCCGAGCAGGTGATCTGGGGGCCCCACGACGCCTTCACCGAGGCATGGCGGGTCAACGTGGCGCTGGTGCGCCGCCGTCTGAAGGACCCGCGGCTGGTCACGGAAATCCTCACCGTCGGCACCGTGAGCCGGACCTACGTGGGCATGATGTACATCGACACCATCGCCCCGCCGAAGCTGGTGGCCGAGGTGAAGCGGCGGGTCGAGTCGGTGAACGTTGACGTGGTGTACGGCTCCGGGATGCTCCAGCCGTACATCGACGACAGCCCCCGCTCGCTCCTGCCGAAGACGCTGATGACCGAACGGCCGGACCGGGCGGCGGCGTACCTCTCGGAGGGGCACGTGGTGCTCTTCGTCGACACCTCCCCGCACGCCATCATCTGCCCGACGACCTTCTGGTCGCTGATGCAGACGGCCGAGGACTACTACCTGCGCTGGCCGTTCGGCTCCATGCTCCGGTACATACGCGCCGGTGCGCTCATCATCTCCGTGCTCCTGCCCTCCTTCTATATCGCCGTGGTGAACTACCACTCCGAGATGGTCCCGACCGAGATGATGCTCTTCCTCGCGGCGACCCGCGAGCCGGTTCCGATGCCGGCGGTGGTGGAGCTTCTGCTCATGGAGGTGGTCTTCGAGCTGATCCGCGAGGCCGGCGCCCGCATCCCCGGGATCATCGGCCCCACAGTCGGCCTCGTCGCCTCGCTCGTGCTGGGGCAGGCCGCCGTGGAGGCCCGCGTCGTGAGCCCGATCACGATCCTGGTGGTGGCGGTCACCGGCCTGGCCTCCTTCACCATGCCCAATTACCTGACGAGCTGGGGCATCCGCACCTACCGTTTTCTGCTGCTCATGGCCACCACCGTGCTGGGCTTCCTGGGAATGGCGGCCGGCGTCTTCTTCGTGCTGGTCTACGCCTCGAGCCTGCGCTCTTTCGGCGTCTCGTACCTGGCCCCCGTGGTGGGGTACCGGGGGAAGGCGAAGGACGTGGTGTACACGCCTCCCCTGTTCATGCAGGAAGAGCGGCCGGGCTACATGCACCCCCTGAACCGGCGGAGGCAGCAGGAGATCGTGCGCACCTGGGACCCCCGCTCGCCGCAGTCCAATCCGCCTGAGGGAGGCTGAACCATGCAACAGCTCGAGGGCCACATCGGCGCACGGGAAGGCAGCGTCCTGCTGTTCACCGTGCTGGGCGCCATGCTCTTCCTCCAGTATCCGCAGTTCCTGGTGCAGGTGGGGGGGCCCGCAGCCTGGCAGGTGGGCATCCTGATCACCGTCTTCGGCCTGCTGGCGGTCCTGCCCATGGTGGCCCTGGGAAGGCGTTTCCCCGGTCTGGCCCTGGCCGACATCAGCGAGCAGGTGGCCGGGCGGTTCCTGGGCCCCCTGCTGACCCTCCTGGTCGCCGCCTGGCTGATGGCGGTGAGCGTGATCACCCTGCGCAGCTTCACCGAGACGTTCATCATCACGGTTCTGCCCGACACGCCGCCCTCGGTCCTCATCCTGACGGGAGCGCTCACGGCGGTGTTCGCCTCGTATCGCGGGCCGGAGGCCATCGCGCGCACCGCGTACCTGCTCCTGCCGCTCATCGCGTTAGGCGTGGTCGTGGTGCTGCTGTTCAGCCTGCCGCGAACGGATGCGACCCTGCTGTTCCCGCTGTGGGGCTTCGGCTTCAGGCAGACGCTGCTGGGCAGCCTCTACTACGCCAGCATGACGGCCGACGCCATTGCGCTTCTGGCCATGGGCAACCTCTTCCGGAACGCCCGGTGCCTGCAGCACAGCAGCTTCCAGGGCATCCTGCTGTTCGGGCTGGCGGCCACGATGACCGTCACGGTGCTGGTGATGACGGCCGGCGTGCCCATCGCCCGGGAGGATCCCTTCCCGCTTTACTACCTTGCGCGCCTGATCTACCTGGGCCGCTTCCTCCAGCGCACCGAGTCGCTCATCACGCTGTTCTGGATGTTCGCCGCGGCGATCCGCCTGTGTGCGCTGTTCCACGCGACGGTGGCCTCCCTGGCCGGGGCGCTGCGCCTGCCGGAGTACCGGCCGCTGATCTTCCCCGTCGCCACCATTGCGGCGGCGCTCAGCCTGGCGCCCAAGGACTACGTGGCCGTTCTGCAGCTCGACCGGCAGTGGATCCGGCCCCTGGGCTTCGGCGCACTGGCCGTCCCGCTTCTGCTCTGGCTCGTGGCAGTCATCCGCCGCAAGGGGGCGGCCGGGCATGCGGCGTAGCGCCCTGGCCCTCCTGGTGCTGCTGCCCCTGCTCGCCGGCTGCTGGAACCGGATGGAGATCGAGGACGGAGCCTACGTCCTGGCCGTGGGCATCGACCAGGGGCGCTCGAGTCCCTACGCGATTACCGTGGTCATGGGCAGGCCCAGGGCCCTGGCGGGCAAGGAGGGCGGCGGGGGGAGCGAGCCCCCGGTCGTCATCACCACGGTGGAGGCGCCGAGCCTCGCCGCGGCGACCAACGTGCTGCACGGGTACATCGGCCGGCGGGTGCAGTTCCACCACACGCTCGCCGTGTTCGTGCACGAGGAGCTTGCGCGGACCAAGGGGCTGCCGTTCCTCGGTGAGCTCATCCGCTTCCGCCAAATGCGGGAGACGGCCTTCCTCATCGTCACCCGGGAACCGGCGGCGGTGTTCCTGGAGCACGTGCATCCAAGATTCGACAACAACCCGATCAAGTTCATCGAACAGCTCACCTACCACGCTCGCACCAGCGGCACGCTGCCGGCGGAGAGCCAGATCAACGGCGTCATCTCCCTGCTCAACGCGCAGTACCAGGAACCGGTCGCCTACTACGCCGCCCTCGCCGCCGATGTCACCGGGCAAGAGACCAGTTCCCCCGAGCGGGAATCGGCGTTTACGGCCGGTGCGCTCCCCCGCCGGGGCGGCACGCCCGTGGAGATGGTCGGTGCGGCCGTCTTCCAGGACAGCCAGATGGTCGGCGTACTGAACGGCGAGGAGGTGCGGGGGCTGCTGGTCCTGCAGAACCGCTTCCAGGGCGCCTTCGACGCTGTTCCGGACCCGGGCGATCCCGAACAGGTCGTCATCCTGCACATCAGCAAGGGCAGGCCTTCGCGCATCCGGGTGGAGCGGCTCGGCGAAAAACCCGCCCTGCGGGCCGACGTCAAGCTGGAGGCCGAGGTGGTGGCCATTCCCTCGGGCATCGACTACTCGCTGCCGGAACACCAGGACGATCTGGAGCGGGCTATCGAACAGCACGTGAAGGAGACCCTGACCCGGCTGATCGAGAAGACGCAGCGGTGGGGGGCCGACGTGGCCGGCTTCGGCCGCTTCGCCGTATCCTCCTTCCCCACCGTCCAGGCCTGGGAGGCCTACAACTGGCCCGCACGCTACCCCGAGGCCGAGATCACGGTCAACGTGGATGTCCGCCTGCGGCGCTACGGCCTCACCCTGTCCCCCACGCACGCCTCTGAGGAGGGAGTGGGCCGGTGATCACCGTACTGATCATCCTGGGCACCGTGCTGGTGGCCGTCTACACGCTGAACTACGCCCGCTGGGCCTGGCAGAGGGGCCTCCGCCTCGGCGCCGTGGGGCTCGCGGTGCTGGCGGTAGCGACCGTGGCGGTGCCCGGCTGGGTGCTCTGGTACCTGTCATGACGAGAGGCCAGGCGACCCGCCTGGCCTCAGCCGTGTTCATCTCATTGCACATCCTTCGCCGGATCCCGGAACCCCTCGCCGAGGACCTCGTGGACCTCGGCCACCACCACAAACGCCTTGGGATCCTCCGCATAGGCGATCTGCTTGACCTGCGTCAGCTCGGCCCGCTGGGCGACGGTGTAAAGCACGGCCCGGGGTTCCCCGGTGAAGGCCCCGGTTCCGTTGATGATGGTCACGCCCCGCTCGACCTCCGTCATGATGCGGCGGGCGATCGGGTCAGGCCGGGTGGTGATGATGGTCACGCCGCGCGCCGCGTAGAGGCCCACCTGCACGACGTCGACCACCTTGGACGAGATGAACAGGGTGATGACCGCCCACATCGCCGCCTCGGGGGAGAAGGCGATCGCCGCCGCAGCCAGGACAACGGCATCCACCGCCAGCACCATGGTCCCGACCGAGAAGCCCAGGTGCTGCTGCAGCACCAGGGCCAGCACTTCGGTGCCTCCCGTGGTGCCGCCTGAGCGCAGCACCAGGCCGAGCCCGATGCCCATGGTCAGGCCACCGTAGACGATGGCCAGCACCACCTGATCGGTGATGGGCGGAATGCCCGCCGTGAGCGCCAGGAAGAACGAATAGGCCGCCACGCCGATCAGCGACCGCCTGAGGAGCCGCCAGCCCTTCACCTTCACCCCGAGGGCGAGGATGGGGATGTTCACGACCACCTGGGTCACCCACATGGGCACCCCGAGGAGATGGTAGAGGATGATGCCGATACCGGTCACGCCGCCCTCGGCCAGTTTCAGCGGCACGAGAAAGACGTTGGCCGAGAGTGACATGAGCAGCGCGCCGGCCAACAGTTGCAAGATCCAGAGCACGTCGGGGGCCTCCTCAGGCAGAAAGGCGGACGGTACGGGCAGACGTCACTAGTCTGCCCGCTCCTACCCCTCCTTCTTCTCGTCCTTCTTCTCTTCCTGGTCTTCCTTCTCGTCGTCCTGCTTGACCGCCTTGCGGAACTCCTTCAGCGACTCACCCACTCCCCGTGCCAGCTGCGGCAGCTTGGCGCCGCCGAAGAGCAGGAGGATGACCAGCAGGATAAGCAGGATCTCCCAGGTGCCGAGCTTGCCAAACATCCGTTATTCCTCCCTGCTGCGAAATCTACTGCATACTGCCGAGGGTTCGGGGTCCGGTATCATTTCTCCTGCACCAACTGTCTCAGCCATTGATTATCCGTTCCGGGAAGTCCGTGATGATCCCGTCGACGCCCGCGTTGCGCATCAGTGCGATGGCCAGGGGCTCGTTCACGGCCCAGCAGTTGACCTTCAGCCCGGCCGCATGGGCGGCCTCCACGTACTCCGGCGTCACCCACGGCCACATGGGATGGATGGCCTCGCACCCGATCGCCAGGGCCATGCCGACGGGGTCCACCAAGTTGCAGGTGGTGAGCATGCCCAGCGGCAGCTCCGGGCAGATCTCCTTCAACTTCACGAGGGCCCGGTGGTCAAAGGAGGAGACCTGCGTGCGCTCCAGAACGCCCTCCGCCTTCAGCGTGTCCACCAGCTGCTGCTCGATGCCCGGGTAGTGCACCGACCCGGCCTTCAGCTCCAGGTAGAGCCGGACGTCGGGCGGCGCGGCCCGCAGCAGTTCCTGCAGCGTGGGCACCCGCTCGCCGGCGAACGCCGGGGACATCCACGAACCGGCGTCGAGGGCCCGGATCTGCTCCAGCGTCATCATCAGGATCAGGCCGGAGCCGTTCGTCGTGCGGTCCACCGTCGGGTCGTGCATGACGACGAGGTGCCCGTCGGCCGTGCGGTGCACGTCAAACTCGATGCCGTCGACACCCAGTTCGAAGGCCTTGCGGAACGAAACCATCGTGTTCTCGGGGTGCGTGCCGGCAGCGCCCCGGTGACCGATTACCTGTGGCATGTCATCGCTCTCCCACTTATGACATTAGAGGAAAACAGTTGAGACGTCTCGAAATGTGCAATCCAATTCGACCCCATCCGTCAGGGAGAAGGGAGCACCTCTGATGGACCTCAAACTACTGCACACCTTTATCACGGCAGCGGAGCTGGAGAACTTCCACCAGACGGCGGAACGGCTCTACCTCGCCCAGCCCACGGTCACGACGCACATCCGCCAGCTCGAGCACCTGCTGGGCTTTCAGCTTTTCGATCGCGTGGGCAAACGGGTCCGGCTCACGGCGGCCGGGCACCGTTTCCTGCCACACGCCCGCAGGGTGCTGGCCACGTACGAGCAGGCCGTCAACGACATGACCGCCTGGTGGCAGGGTTATGATACGCGGCTCCAGCTGGTCACCTCGCCCCTGGTGGCCACTTCCGTCCTGCCGGGGCGGCTGAAGGAGTTCACCCAGGAGAACCCCGGGGTCGAGGTCATCATCACCACCGAGGTCTCGCCGGCCGTCGGCCACGTGGTGGCGTCGGGCGCCGCACACGTCGGACTGGCCCGCCAGCCCTCCTCCCATCCTGACACAACTTCGACGGTGCTTTACACGGATCCTGTCGTGCTCGTGGCCGGGCCGGAAAATGCTGCCGGCGCCGACTGGGTGGAGCTGGTCGGCCGCCACCTGCTGCTCACCGGCAACCACCCGATGTACTGGGACGCGCTGCTGCTGGCGGTCAGCAAGCGGCAGCCCCACCTCCGCACGCTGGCCGTCGACCGGGTGGACATCACCAAGCGAATGCTGGAAGAGGGGCTCGGGGTCTCGTTCCTGCCCCGCTCCTCCGTCATGCGGGAGCTGGCCGAAGGGCGGCTCGTCACCGTGCCGGTGGACATGGAGCTGCCCATCGCCGCCACCTACCTGATCCTCCCCCAGCAGCGGGAGCTGCCCGCCGCCGCCCGGCAGTTCGTCGAGCTTCTGAAGCGCTCGTTCCCTGATGGGGTGGTGCCGGGAATGGAGGCCGGTCAGTCTACACCCGCGGGGAAGGAGTGAGGGCGTGTGTCGTCTCCTGTGCCGGGATGGCGGGGAGCGGTGGGCCGTGGGTGGTGAGCGGTGCGCGTCTGAAGTGGTGAGCCGCCGGCGATGAGCGGTGAGCCCGCTGGCCGTGGGGTGCGAGAGGTTCGCTGCGAGCACGGCCTCCACGCTGGGCGCCTGAGCGGTGAATGGCGGCCGTGACCCACTGACCCTGAACCCTCCCATGGTGAACTTAGCGGCGAGATACTGACAGGGCGCCCCCCGTCGGACACTCCACGGAGATGGCGCAGCGAGGAGGGCCGGGCTCAGCCCAGAAGCCCCAACGCTCATCCGGAGCAGAGTTGGAATGAGGTACAGGAGCCCCCGGGGCGTTTCGGCCCCCGGGGGCTTATTGGCGTCGATCGGGCGACTCTCAGGCCACATCTTTCCTGAGAAGACGCCCGAAAGGCAGGTGAACGGGGCGCTCGGCGGCAGATCCGTCAGAATCCGCCGCGAATCGACGTACAGTCGGGCGCCGCCAAGTCTGTATGACGGAGATATGCTGAGCTTCTAGCACGATCGCCTCGAAAACCATGGCAAGACCTCGGCCCGGGCGGCGCTCACAGCCCAGTTCCCACAGCCCACGGCCACAAGACTCACGGCCCACTACTCATGACCCACCGCTCATGACCCACCGCTCATGGCTCACCGCCGACCGCTGGTGCACCGGCCGCCCACAACCGCTCACATCTCACGGCTCACATCTCACAGCCCAGCCAGCCCTCCCACAGCCCACGACTCACAGCCTCACTAGTCCCTGAGCAGCGCCCGGGAGATGACCAGCCGCTGGATCTCGCTGGTGCCCTCGTACAGCTGCGTGATCTTCGCCTCACGCATCAGCCGCTCCACACGGTACTCCTGCATGTAGCCGTACCCGCCGTGGATCTGCACGGCCTCCACCGTGTGCTTCATCGCCATTTCCGAGGCGAACAGCTTGGCCATCGAGATCTCCTTCGTCGCCCGGACCCCCTGCTGCATCAGGAAGGCCGCGCGGTAGAGCAGCAGGCGGGCCGCCTCCAGGTCGGTGGCCATGTCGGCGATCTTCCAGGCGATGGCCTGGTGCTCCGCGATGGGCTTGCCGAACGTGTGCCGCTCCTTCGCGTACTTGATCGAGTCCTCCAGGGCCGCCTGGGTGACGCCCACGGCCTGCGCGGCGATGCCGATGCGGCCCCGGTCCAGGATCGCCATGGCGATCTTGAAGCCCTCGCCCTCGCGGCCGAGGAGCTGCGAAGCGGGGATGCGGCAGTCCTCGAAGTGCAGGGTGGTCGTATGGGAGGCGTGCAGCCCCATCTTCTCCATGGGCTTGCCCACGGTGAAGCCGAGGGTGCCCGCCTCCACCAGGAAGGCCGAGATGCCCCGGTGGCCCACCGCCGGATCGGGGTTCGTGCGGGCGAAGACCACGTAGAGCCCGGCCTGCCCGCCGTTGGTGATGAAGGTCTTCTCGCCGTTGAGGATGTACGAGTCGCCGTCCTTCACCGCGCTGGTGCGCAGGGCGGCAGCGTCGGAGCCCGCGCCGGGCTCGGTGAGGGCATAGGCCCCCAGTATTTCGCCCCGGGTCAGCTTGGGCAGGTACTTCTGCTTCTGCTCCTCATTGCCGAAGTGGAAGATCGCCTCGGAGTGAAGCGAGCAGTGGACCTCGAAGATGACCGAGGTGACGGCGCACGCCCGGGCCAGTTCCTCGATGACGATCGCGTAGCTCACCCAGTCCATGCCGCCGCCGTAGGGCTCGGGCAGATGCATGTTGAGATAGCCGTTCTCTGCCAGCAGCTTGATGTTCGGCCAGGGGAACTCGTGGTTCCGGTTGAACTCAGCCGACCGCGGCGCGATCTCCCTCTCCGCCAGTTCCCGGATCGCCTGCCGCACCATGTTCTGCTCTTCGGTCAGGAAGAAGTTCACGGGTTCTGCCTCCTCGTCTGTCTCTTCCTCCGGAGCCCTCAGCGGCCCCAGTGGTTCCGCAGGATCTCGTCGGCCGCGGTGTACGGATCAAGCCTGCGCTCGGCGACCTGCCGGACCAAAACCTCCAGATCGCCGGCGGCCCGGGCCCGCTCCAGGGTGGCGCGGGCGGCCCGCTGCCCCACCAGCTCCTGCAGCCGCTGCGCCGCGTCCTGCTCCCGGCGCGCCTCCCAGCGGCCGGTCTCCCGCAGGAAGGCCAGATGCTCGTCCAGCCGGTCCACCAGGTCCGGGACGCCCTGCCCGTCCTTGGCAACGGTCTTCAGCACCGGCGGCCGCCAGGAGACGTCGCCGGGCCTGGCCGTGCCGTGCCGCTCGGCCGCATGCACGGCCGCACGGGTCATGTAGCCCGCGGCCCGCGCCAGGTCCTCGGCGCTGTGATGGCCGGTGCGGTCCAGCCGCCGGAGGGCCGCGTCGGCGCCCGGCAGAGCCATGCCGGCTGCTCCGGCCGCTGCGCCCCCTTCCTCCGCCTGCTCGGCCGGCCACCGGTTGATGCCCGGCTGGCCCATGTGACCCAGGTCCAGCATCATCTCGATCTCGTTCACCGTGCGGTCGGCGCCCTCCCGGTCCGCCTTGTTGCAGACAAACACGTCGCCGATCTCCAGAATGCCGGCCTTGATGGCCTGGATCTCGTCGCCCAGGCCCGGGACCACCACGACGCAGGTGGTGTGCGCCAGGGCCATGATCTCCACCTCGGACTGGCCGGCCCCCACCGTCTCCACCAGGATCACGTCGAAGCCGAAGGCGTCCAGGACGGACACGACCTCACCCGTGGCCGGCGAGAGGCCGCCCAGGTGCCCGCGGGCCGCCAGCGAGCGCATGAAGACGCCGGGGTCGGTCAGGGTCCGCTGCATGCGGATGCGGTCGCCCAGGATCGCGCCGCCCGAGAAGGGGCTGGTGGGATCCACGGCCACGATGGCCACCGAGCGGCCGCGGGCGCGCTGCTCGCCGGCCAGCCTGTCCACCAGCGTCGACTTGCCGGCGCCGGGGGGACCGGTGATGCCCACCACGTGGGCCCGCCCGGTGAGCGGGTAGACCAGCCGGACCAGCGCCGTCGCCTCCTCGGCGCCGTTCTCGATCCACGTGATCGCCCGCGCCAGGGCCCGGCGGTCGCCGGACCGGAGGCGGGTGAACAGCTCAGCAGCCCGATCTTCCGGCCTCATCGCTTCACGTTCTCCCTCGTGTACTCGATGATCTCTTCCAGGTCCGAGCCCGGCCCGAACACGCGGGAGACGCCGGCCTCCAGCAGCGCGGGCACCTCGTCGTCGGGGATGATGCCGCCGGCCAGGATGAGCACGTCGTCCACCCCCTGCTCCCGGAGCAGCCGGATCAGCTCCGGAATCAGCACCCCGTGCGCCCCCGCCAGCGACGAGACTGCCACCACATCCACGTCCTCCTGAATCGCGGCGGCGGCCACGGCCTCCGGCCGCTGGTAGAGGCCGGTGTAGATCACCTCAAACCCGGCGTCCCGGTAGGCCCGGGCGACCACCTTCGCCCCCCGGTCGTGCGCGTCGAGCCCCAGCTTGGCCACAAGCACCCTTATCCTGCGTGCCGGTGCAGCTTCCATTTCCGCTTCCCCTCCATCGCCCGGTGACTAGTAGACCGACTCCTCCCGGTACTCGCCCCACATCTCCCGCCAGACGCCGCAGATCTCCCCCACGGTGCAGTAGCGCCTGACGCACTCGATGATGTAGGGCATGAGGTTCTCGTCGGTCCGAGAGGCCCTCCGCAGTTCGGCCAGCGCGGCCTGGGCAGCCCGCTGGTCGCGGGTCGCGCGCACCTGCCGGACCCGCTCGATCTGCCGCCGCTGGACCTCCGGATTCACCTTGAGGATGTTGGTGGTGCGCTTCTCCTCAGGGTCTGCGTAAGCGTTGACCCCCACCACCTTGTAGTCGCCGTTCATCACCCGCCGCTGGAAGCGGTAGGCCGAGTCCGCGATCTGCTGCTGGAACCAGCCCTTCTCAATCGCCGGGACCACGCCGCCCAGGGCCTCGATCTGCTCGAAGTAGGCGTAGGCCTCCTCCTCCAGCTTGTTGGTGAGGTACTCCACGTAGTAGGACCCCGCCAGCGGGTCGACCACGTTGGCGACGCCGCTCTCCTCGGCGATGATCTGCTGGGTGCGCAGCGCGATGCGCACCGCCTCCTCGCTGGGCAGGGCCAGCGCCTCGTCGTAGGAGTTGGTGTGCAGCGACTGCGTGCCGCCCAGCACCGCCGCCAGGGCCTGCAGGGTCACCCGCACGATGTTGTTCTCCGGCTGCTGCGCCG
>ENA-UPSB01000822-UPSB01000822.1-bioreactor-metagenome-genome-assembly--contig:-NODE-822-length-45127-cov-18.861111_pt1 | contig 45127 bp, 34 predicted proteins | sample MGYA00238182_ERZ773286 | MGnify/ENA primary metagenome ERZ773286 (study PRJEB29026, sample SAMN07631240) | bioreactor metagenome | isolation source: Switchgrass digestor | place: USA: Dartmouth...
AGTTGATACCAGGGGAGTTGTCCAGAAAAAAACTCCACAACAACTTGACACTGTCGTCAGTATTAGAGAATGTTGACAATATTACTGCCGGAATGCATAATAAAATTAAAATTCCCATATATGTAAGCAAAAATTGGTATTAATACAAAAATCAACGGCTGCATAACAGCCAATAAAACAGCGGGTGTCGATATCCGCCTGAAGGGAAGAACCGGTATGTTTAAGGTATTCCTTGTCGAGGATGAAAAAGTAGTCCGCGAAGGCATACGTAGGAACGTTCTTTGGGAACAATACGGTTTTCAGTACACAGGCGATGCTTCTGACGGTGAACTTGCTCTTCCGAAAATTCGCGAGATAAAGCCCGATCTCCTCATTACAGATATCAAAATGCCGTTTATGGACGGGCTGTCGTTAATCAAACTGGTGCGCAAGGAGCTTCCCAGGACCAAAATTGTAATAATCAGCGGGTATGACGATTTTTCATATGCCCAGCAGGCAATACACCTTGGTGTTGAACAGTACATGCTGAAGCCGATAATTAAGGAAAAACTGGTGGAAATGCTTGTTGAAATGCGGGAGAAGATGCATGAAGAGCTGCGTCAGCAGGAGTACATAGAGAATTTCAAACGGGAAGCCCGGGAATACGAGAATTTTTCACGAAGGAGATTTTTTGAACAAATTGTTACCGGCGGCCTGAGCGTACCGGAAATCTGTGAAATGGCAAAGAACCTCAATATCAATATTGTTGCCCCGTTTTACAACATTGTGCTGTTTTCGCTCAGCAGCGCCGAATACGACGGAAGCGTTCCCGAAAGTTACACCGAGAATCTTGCTTTGGTGCAGAACAATATTACAAGGTATTTCATCGATCATCCCGAACTGATTTTTTTCAGATGGAATATAACCATGTATGCGGTTTTGGTAAAAGGCCTTACCGAAGACGAAATCAGCAGAAATACCGCAGAATGTATTGAAAATATCAAAAATTTCTGTGCTGTGGCAGGGCAGGATGTAAGCTGGTATATTTCATGCGGTACACCCGTGTCAAGGCTTTCCTCCATTCCCGGCTGCTTCGCCGAGGCAAGCCGTATACTGTCTTACCGGTATTTGTGCCCGGAAGAACATATTCTTTCTGAAACAGTCATAATGAATTTCAGAAAAAACAGCCGTTCTCAAATTGAATCGCAGAAGGAACTTGACTTGGAGTATGTCAGGAAATTCCTGAGCAGCGGAACTGAAAAAGAGACTTATGATTTTCTGGACCAGATACTGCAGAATTTTGATGGGGCATTTGCTTCCCATCCCGTATTCTGCAAGTACCTGGCAATGTCAGTTTATTTTGCTGCCGTGAAATACCTGGATTCGATAGGCTGTCATGCCCTCAGCCTGTGGTCACCCGAATTTCAGCCCGATGAGAATATATCGACTTTGGAGCAGGCCAGGCAGTATGTGCATAAGGTTATAAAGCGGGCGATAGAACTGCGCGATCTTGAAGGGATAAAACAGCAGCGGGATATCCTGAGGGATGCAATTGATTTCATTGACAGGAAATTTTCCGATGCATCGGTTTCCCTTGACAGGGTTGCGAAGGAAGTGAATATCAGTCCGAATTACCTGTCTGCTATATTCAGCCAGGAAGTGGGACAAACCCTGACGGAGTATATTACAATTAAACGGATTGATGAAGCAAAGCGCCTTCTTCGCCATACGGACAAACTGTTGAGTGAAATTGCGTCAGAGGTAGGATACAAGGATCCGAGGTACTTTAGTTTCGTGTTTAAAAAAATCACCGGGTTAACACCCAGTGATTACCGAAAAGGGGCAAAACAGTGATCAGACGGCACAGAGACAGAAAAATAAAGATGCAGGGCAGACTCTGGAATATGATTCTGCTCGTGTCGCTTCCTCTTATGATTGTCATAATAGTGCTCGCATCGGTCGGAATTGTGTATGCATTCCGATATAATGCTATTCTGAATAATGTCACCACTGCCTCGGAGTTCAACCAGAATTTCAAGGATGACGTGGATTTGAAAATGTATTATTATGTCATCGACAGCCAGTATTCTGAGGGACTTCCGCTTAAGGAAGTGCAGTCGGCAAAGGAGATTGCACAGAAGCTTTACTATACAACAACACAGAAAAACAGTATACGTGCAATCAGCAGTGTACTGAATCTTTGCAATAACCTTGAGGAAAAGATGCAGCAAATCGCCGAAACAAAAGAATATGATTCCCGCGTGGATCAGCTGGAGAAAAACATCTATATCCTGACCGATCTGATCCAGAGATTCATGTATACATATCTTTATTACGAGTCGGCCCATCTGAACAACCTGCAGTCGGGTATGATCAGAAACATGATTGTTCTGATGGTGATGGCCCTGCTGTTTTCAGTGGCGCTGCTTTCTCTGCTGCTGGCCAGCTCCAAGAAATTAAGCCGCAGAATTGCCGATCCTATAGACATGATATGCGATCGCCTGGAGGCTATCGGTAAGGGAAACCTGACGGTATGTGAGCCCATCCAGGCTGATGTGGAGGAAATCCAGATTCTTTCCAACGGCATTGAAAACATGGTGGAGAGGCTGATAAAGCTGATTGAGAAAAACACCGAGCAGGAAAAACAGCGAAGACGCACCGAACTGGCACTGATGCAGGCACAGATTAACCCGCATTTTCTTTACAATACACTGGATACCCTTGTATGGCTGATTGAATCCGGAGAAATCAGCGAATCGGTAAAAATGGTTGCAAGCCTGTCAAACTATTTCCGTTTTTCATTGAGCCGCGGAAAAAATGTTATTACCATTGAAGAGGAAGAACAGCACGTCAGAAGTTACCTGGAAATCCAGCAGATGCGCTACCAGGACCTGATGAATTATGAAATAAGCATTCCCGGAGAGTTAAAAAAATATATCCTGCCAAAACTCACGCTTCAGCCTTTGGTGGAAAACGCACTGTATCATGGTATTAAAAATACGCGGCGAAAAGGTACCATCAGGCTGACCGGCAGGGCCGAAAATGAACGTATAATCCTCGAAGTCACGGATAACGGGCATGGTATGTCCGCTGAACGGCTGAAAGAGGTCAGAGCTTCGATTACCGACATCAAGAGCGAAGGCTTCGGCCTGAGAACGGTTCACCAGAGAATACAGATACTGTTCGGGCAGGAATACGGCTTGACTCTGGAAAGCGAACTGGATGTCGGGACAAAGGTCATTGTAACCATTCCGATGAAGACAAGCGACAAGGAGATGTATATATGAAAAGGCTGCTTGCTTTGTTTTTGGTCTCGGGAATTATATTTTGCAGCGGATGTGCAAAGGAGGAACAGTATACTGCAGGGAATCCCGAGGATAACCTGATCGTTGTGGGCTTTTCCCAGGTGGGGGCCGAGTCCGAATGGCGCGTGGCTAACACAGAGAACATAAAGGCCACACTGTCCGAAGAAAACGGATATGTATTGCTGTTTGACGATGCCAGGCAGGAACAGGAAAACCAGATAAGGGCAATACGGATGTTTATACAGCAGGATGTGGACTATATAGTATTTTCCCCGAAGGTTGTGACGGGCTGGACATCCATATTGCAGGAAGCAAAGGAAGCCAATATTCCGGTTATTGTAATAGACAGGTTCATAGAACAGCATGATGAGGAACTGTTCACGGCATATATCGGTTCCGATTTTTACAGGGAAGGCGAGATAGCTGTTACCTGGCTTGAAAAGTTCCTGGAAAAGCAGGGCAGGACAGAAGAGCCGATAAGAATAGTACATATCCAGGGCACCATGGGTTCCGCAGCACAGATAGGCAGGACTGAAGCCCTTGAAGAGGCTGTCAGGCAGCATCCGAACTGGGAGATTATTGCGCAGGAATGCGGCGATTTTACCAGGGCGAAAGCATATGAAGTAATGAGTGCGATACTTAAGAAAACAAAAGACATAGACGTTGTTTACTGTGAAAACGACGGTGAAGCGCTCGGGGCGATAGATGCAATGGAAGAAGCCGGCTTAAAGTGCAATCCTTATGACGGTGTGATAGTGATATCATTTGACGCCACAAGGCTCGGCCTTGAATATACACTGGCGGGGAAAATCGCGCTGAACGTGGAATGCAATCCGCTGCAGGGCCCGTATATAGATAAGATAATCAAGAAGCTGGATCGCGGAGAGTCTATAGAGCGGATAACATATGTCGATGAAACCTGGTTTGACTTTACCGGTATCACCAGGGAAATAATCGACAGCAGGCCTTACTGATGTTGGTTATTTTACCGTAAATGTCAGAAATATTATGAACTTTACCATTAATATATACCAATAAATGAAAATTAAGGAAAGTTAAAAATACAGATTGTTGGTTTTTTAACTGAATTTGTTTGAGATTTTATGCAATTCATACGTAAAACTTGTTTCTGTTCCCCGGAAATTATACAATTTGCACAAAGGATATAAGAAGAAAGGGGAATGGAACATGAAAAAGATACTGGCGTTTTTCATTGCAGTTGTATTGGCTTTAACACTGGCAGCCTGCGGTACACAGCCTGCTGCTCCGTCGGATTCAACACCTGGAACGTCAACTGATACAACAGGTGGACAGCAGAAGGATTCTTCCGGCGATAGTCTTATCAGGGTGGGTATTGTCAACAACCCTCCGTCAGAGTCAGGATATCGTGCTGCAAACGTGGCAGACTTTGAAAGAGTGTTCAATGAAGCGAACGGATACAGGGTTTCAACCTTCTACAGCCTTAAGAATGACGAACAGTTGAACGCAGCCCAGCAGTTTATTACCGAAGGCGTGGACTACCTACTTATTTCTGCGGCTGCAACCGACGGCTGGACCAATGTTCTTGAAAATGCAAAGAAGGCCGGTATAAAAGTATTCCTCTTTGACCGAATGATGAATGTTGATGAGAGCCTGTTTGAAGCAGCCGTTATCTCCGACATGGAAGCGCAGGGGAGAATGGCTGTTCAGTGGCTGCTGGATCAGAAGCTTCCGGAGTATAACGTAGTACATATCCAGGGAGCAATGGGAAGTGACGCTCAGATCGGGCGTACAAAACCTCTGGATGAACAGTTTGCAAATGGTACGATGAAACGTGTTGTCCAGCAAAGTGCCACATGGGATGAAGCCACGGCTAAACAGATCGTGGAATCAGTAATCAACTCGGGTGAGAAATTCAATGTAATCTATGCAGAAAACGACGGTATGGCCAGAGGTGCAGTTGCAGCTCTGGATGAAGCGGGTATTACACACGGAAAAGACGGAGAAGTAGTTATAATAGGCTTTGACTTCAACAAGTGGGCCCTCAGGGAAGTTCTTGCTGGCAACTGGAACCTGGACGTACAGTGCAGCCCGTTCCAGGCTGAAAAGATTCACGAAATGATCCAGACTCTTGAAAAAGGCGGAACACTTTCTGAAAAGATTATAATCAATGAAGAAAGATATTTTGACTGTTACAACATTACAGAAGCAGACATAGACAAATACGGCATATGAGATTAACACACGCATTACCCCCTGAAAACTGTGGTTTTCAGATTTTCCGGAGTAAGTATTCGGTTCCTGTCCGCGTACTTACTTCCGGATTCCAAAGACTTCCGGTTTAAGGATGGGAAGCCATGCAAAACGGCATAGTTTTGTCAATGAGAAATATCAGCAAGTCATTTCCGGGTGTGCAGGCTTTGAAAAATGTGGATTTTACGCTCAGGAAGGGCGAAATCCATGCCCTGATGGGTGAAAACGGCGCAGGTAAGTCCACTCTAATTAAGGTTCTGACAGGAGTACATCCGAAAGATTCGGGACAGATTTTTCTTGACAGGGATGGCAGTTTAAAGGAAATAAACGTGAGGTCGCCGCAGGAAGCCCAGAATCTGGGAATAAGCACTGTGTACCAGGAGATCACGCTTTGCCCGAACCTGACCGTTGCGGAAAACATGTTTATCGGACGCGGCAGTTACCGCCTTGTAAACTGGCGGACAATGAAAAAGAAAGCGGCGGAAATTCTCACGAAACTGAATATTCCGGCAAGGGCAACCCAGCAGCTCGGCACCTGTTCGATTGCCGTGCAGCAGATGGTGGCAATAGCCCGTGCCGTTGATATGGACTGCAGGGTACTCATTCTGGACGAGCCTACTTCTTCGCTGGATGAACAGGAAGTTGAGAAACTGTTTTCCCTGATGCGCGATCTGAAATCACGCGGCGTTGGCATAATTTTTATTACACATTTTCTTGACCAGGTATACGAGGTAAGTGACAGGATAACGGTTCTCAGGAACGGTGAGCTGGTGGGTGAGTATGAAGTAAAAGATTTGCCGAAAGTACAGCTTATTTCCAAAATGATGGGAAAGGACCTGGAAGATGTTTCGGCAATAAAAAAGCAAAGCGTGGATGATGAAAAAACCGATGTTCCCCCTGTTTATGAAGCAGCGGGATTATCAAGTACAAACTGCCCGAATGCGTTTGATTTCAGAATATCAAAGGGAGAAGTGAACGGGTTTACCGGACTGCTTGGTTCAGGACGCAGCGAAAGTGTCCGTGCAATCTTCGCTGCCGATAAAATCACCGGCGGAAGAATCAGGGTAAACGGGAAAGAGGTTAAAATCAAAAAGCCCAGGGATGCCATGAAACACGGCATCGGTTACCTGCCCGAAGACAGAAAACGGGACGGGATTGTAGAGGATTTGTCGGTTCGCGAAAATATAATCCTTGCACTCCAGGTTATGAAGGGATTTTTCAGGCCGTTTTCAAGGGCTGAAGCCGAAGCGTTCGCAGATAAGTACATAAAATTACTGGGAATTAAAACTGCTTCAATGGATACACCCATAAAATCACTGTCAGGCGGGAACCAGCAAAAGGCAATAGTGGCGCGCTGGCTGCTTACAAACCCGCAGTACCTGATCCTGGATGAACCTACGCGGGGCATTGATGTCGGGACAAAGGTGGAAATACAGAAACTTATCCTTAAGCTTGCCGAAGAAGGCGTGAGTATTACATTTATTTCATCAGAAATCGAGGAGATGCTGCGTACCTGTTCCCGGCTTATTGTCATGCGTGACAGGAAGGTGGTCGGAGAGCTTAAAGGAGTAGAGATGACCCAGGATAATATTATGCATATGATAGCAGGGGAGGCGGTACATAGTGGATAGTCTTATCAAAAAACTTGCAAGGTCCCAGCTTGTTATTCCCCTGTTTTCGCTTCTGCTGATTATTGTTTTCAACCTGGTAAGGGATGTGGGATTTTTTTCGATAAGCATTGTCACAAACAACCAGGGGTATCCGGTTTTGTCAGGAAATCTTATAAGCATACTGAACGGTGCATCGGCTGTTGCAATTATGTCAATCGGAATGACACTTATAACATCATGCTGTAAGGGCCAGGATATCAGTGTTGCGGCAGTGGCTGCAATTGCCGGAAGTGTTTTTGTAAGCGTGCTGCGTTCGCGGGAGATTACAATACCGGTGCTGATTGCCGCATTCCTTTACAGTTGCCTGGTTTCGGTTCTTTTCAGCATATTTAACGGGATACTGGTTGCAGTATTCAGAATTCAGCCGATGATTGCAACACTGATACTGTTTTCGGCAGGGCGGTCCATTGCATACTGGATAAACGGCGGTGCAACGCCGACCATTTCAAATCCGCTCCTCGCTGCTGTCGGAGGTTTTATTCCGGGAATACCCATTCCCACACCAATCATTATAATGGTTATATTCCTTATCCTGATTTCACTGGTACTGAAATTTACCACACTGGGATTATTTACCCAGGTGGTCGGGATAAATGAAGGAACAGCGCATCTGAACGGAATAAATCCTGTTGTCGTAAAACTTGTTGCTTTTGTGATATCGGGAATTTGCGTTGCTACTGCAGGATGTATTACGGTTTGCAGAATCGGGCTTATAAATCACGAAACCCTGCTGCTCGATGCAGAAATGGATGTAATTCTCGCTGTTGCGATTGGAGGAACGGCATTAAGCGGCGGAAGATTCAACTTATATGGTTCGGTGACAGGAGCATACATAATTCAGGCTCTGACGGTCACGCTCTATGCTATGAAAGTTCCTTCTGCCGCGGTAAAAGCCTATAAGGCAGCGGTGATTATAATTATTGTTGTGCTAAGTTCGCCAAAGGTAAAGGATTTTATTGTACATATATATAAAAAGCTCTTCAAAAAACAGGAAAATATAAAAATTCCGGTTAAGGCTGCATGAGCATCTGAAAATACTTTAACCGCCGGATTTTCCGTAAGCTTAATGCCGTTCTTTTTCTGACAGAATAATAAAAACACATTTAATGGGGAAAGGATGCCATGAAAGGAAATAACAGTTCTTTGACCGGCAGAATCTTAAAGAGACGCAGGGAACCCGTTTCAAATACCAACCTGCTAATGGCGATAACGGTCTGCACCTTTTTCGGCATGTACCTGGTTGCAATGATTGTCTGGGGCGGAGGATTCCTGAATCCGCAGCAGTTTCTTGATCTTTTCAACAATAATGCATACCTGCTTATAATTGCGTGCGGGCTGACAATGGTTATGATATCCGGGGGAATAGACATTTCCGGGGGTGGTATAACCGCCCTTGTAACAATGGTCTGCGTGGTTTATCTTGAAGACCACGGAGGTACCGTTATGGGTTCACTGCTTATAGCCCTGGGTATAGGATTGGCTTTTGGCCTTGTTCAAGGAATATTGACAGCATACCTCGAAATACAGCCCTTTATAGTCACGCTGGCAGGCATGTTCTTTGCAAGGGGAATGATAACGATAGTAAGCATTGCCCCGCGTACTGCATCGCATGAAGGTTTTCTGAGGCTTAAACAGGCGAGGATTACACTGCCCGGGATTGGATATTACGGAAAAACAGGAAACTTTATTCCCGCCCAGATAGAGCCAGGGGTCATAGTGGCCATAGCCATTGTTATAGTCGTGGCAGTGGTTCTGAAATGGACACGGTTCGGGCGGAACCTCTACGCGGTAGGCGGAAACAGCCACAGTGCCCTGACTCTGGGTATTAACGTGAAGCGCACAAAATTCTTTGCATACCTGTTTGCCGGGCTGCTGTCGGGAATCGGCGGTTATGTCTATCTTCTGCATACAGGTGCAGGAGACGCGGCTAACGCCGCACAGGCTGAAATGCAGGCAATCGCCTCCAATATTATCGGCGGCACATTACTAACCGGCGGAGTTGGGAATGTTATCGGCACACTTTTCGGAATGCTTTCCCTGAAGACAATAACAAATATCGTAATTGCTTCCGGTCTTACAAAACCGTATTACCAAAGCATAACGACCGGTTTTATGCTGTGCTTCTTTATTCTTCTTCAGAGCGTCATTCTTTCGGTTCGTGAAAAGGGGTCTTTCAGACTGTTGCTGCCCGAATGGCTGAAATTCGGAAAAGCAAACAATAGTTAAAGTATATTCAATGCGTTTAAAATACCTTTGATACATTAAGCCCGGGGATAAAAATGAGAATTTCCGGCTTTGACAATAAAGCACTTTTATATTTATAAAATTATTATAATACTCTTACATTTAAGAAGATGATAAATCTTCTTTTTTATTCAGCTAAAAGCTAGAAATATCTAACTTTTTGATTATTGAGGAGATGTCGGTATGGTAGCCGAAATAACGGCCCGTCTTGCTAACTTGCATTGTTTTTTGTAAATTTTATTGTGTATTGATGATAACCGAACACTGAGCATCAAAATGGAAAGGAAGTATATTTGTGAAAAGGCATGAAGCATCAATACAAACACTAAAATCAATGGAAAAATGGATTAAAGAAAACAATTGCTAAGCTGAGAATACCGGATTTGCAAAGGCAGTATGTATGGGGAAATGTGCAGTGGGAACAGCTCTGGAATGATATTGTAAATGTGTGGATAAAATGCAGCAGGAAAGATGAAAATGATGACAACATACCGCAGCACTTTATGGGAGTTATAGTGTTGAAGAAAAACAGCAGCAGTAATGTGTATGACATAATAGACGGACAGCAGAGACTAACAACGTTGATTATTTTAGCCGACTATTTATGTTACTTGATAAGAATGAATAACAAAAATTATAAAAATGGGATAGAGCTAGAAATTGAAAACCTGAACGTTGTTAAAATCCCTGATATTCCTGAGAATGACAGTAATAACACTGACAAGTATACTGAAGTATATAATTATTTTGCCGGTTTATATTCCAATGTAAGAGAAGTAAGTCCTGAGCAACTGATGCATGTTATCGAAAACCGTTTATTTTGGCTTGTGCAGTTTACGGATGATAATGAACACGATGTTTTTGAAGCAATTAATGCAACAGGAAAACCACTGGAATATGCCGATTTTCTGCTGAATTATCTGCTGGAGAAAAGCCATGATGAAGGTAACTCTTCTGATAAAGACGAAGATATAAAAAGATGTTGGAATACAGTTTTGGATGGAATTTACAGCGGACAGTTGCCAGAGAATTGCGAGGATATTGACGCTGACAGTGAAGTTGAGAATAATTATGAGGAAACGGAAGGCAATGGTGAAAATGAAGAAGAAGAAACCTTATGTGAGATTTCTGAAGATGATCCCGGATTGCAAAACCTCAGTGATAATAATACGGTTCTGAGTGATACCATAATAAAACCGCTGAAACTGAAAAAATTCCTGTCAGCATTGCATAGTCTTACTTTACCGAAAACAGAAAGCATACATGAGTCTGTTGAGGATTTTGAGAGAGTTTTTATAAGGCTGAAAGATTTTTGCAATGAACATGAGAAGAAAGATTATCAGGATATTTTCACCGGGTTTATTCTGGAAAGTATGAAATACTGGAGCAAACTATACTTATCCTATGTAGACCCGGCTTCAAACAGGGAGTTTAAAGGTAAAAAATTTGAAGAAGAGTTGTATTTACCTGAGTATAATAGGAAATACAAGCTATATTCCCATGATTTTACGTGTACTGTATAGATATGACAAAACGGGTACATATACGGAGGAAGAAGTAAAGCAGGTTTTTGGAGCAGTAATCCGTTATAAAATCTGTTCTGAAATATACATGGAAAGAGATGCGAACAAAGACGTGGACAAAAAGATTCTTCTTCTGGATTATATTACAGATGCTTTGAAAAGAATGGGTGTGAAAATCAAAGTCAATACACTGTTTTCAATTCTGAATCAGGGCGATGATGTTGTAAAAAGTATAAAAAACGATCATGATAAATTAAATGAAATAAAGTATAGCCATGATAACAAAAAAACTATGGAACTGCTTGACAAGATAAAAATTTTAAAATACCCGTACCACAGTAAAATTTCTAAACTTATACTTGCTATTGATTACCATAGAAATTCTGAAAATAAATGTTGTTTGCTTGAAAAAGAAAATAAGCACAATCCTTTCCAGGTGGAACACATGGTTGCCAGGATGGTGGAAGGCGGGTATTATCAGTATGGTTTTGACGATTTCAGTATCAACCAGTTCCGAAATCTTATACTTCTTGAAGAAAATATAAATAAAGCAGTAAGAAACAAAGCGCCCAAAGATAAATATGAACATTGGAAAACTTCGGTTTTGTATGACTATTACAAGGAATATATTCAAATCCGGGACATTCTGGAAAACAGGATTTTTGAGTGTCAGACTGGAAGACTTTTCAGGCTGGCCCAAGTCATTTGCGAGTATTTAAAGGAAGCGATTGAGCCATGCGGGTGTGCAGATGGACTCAGTTATGATGAATTGGACATTTTGCAGGTCAACAGGAGTTATGGCCAATACACTGGTATTACATCCGCTATTTGTGTAAGCAAGGATACGGCAAGTTCGGAAAAATACCTGTTTGTTTTGAAAAATAACCGTATAAAGAGATATCCCGAACGAAAGGATAATAGAACAACAGATTATTATATAGCGCTGGATGATAAACAATATAAAAGCATAAAGGAGTTCAAAGAAAGTGAGGATGGCAAACGTATATCTTTTGAACTGAAGGAAGTTGCCCTAAACGTGTTTATTAAAATAATGATTGAACTGACGGATGAAAATGTGGTGTATGAAATAATTACTGATTATGCAAAAGAAAGGGGAAAAGGCGGGAAAATAGCAGGACAAATCCTTTATACCGATTCGAATGTTAAGAATAATGATATCAGGATTGACAAGAGGATGAAAAACTGTATTGATTACGGAAAATCAGTGTATCAGCTGTCGAACAGCAGGGTAATTTATTGCAACCTGAACACGGACGCAAATATTACCGTGAATGGATTAAGGAAGATATACGAACTGTTTAATAAGAGAACGGGTAAACGTTTTGGATTCTGGACAGAGATGACCGAGTGGGAAATGCACTACATTAACTGCATCAGAAGGTTTATTCCTTTCAGGAATGTAGGGGATAAGGCAGTTTTTAATGAATTCGCAGAAAACTGGATCCGAGAGAGAGAATCACAGCAAACTGTCCGGAGTGAGAATAATAATGAGGCAGTAAACACAGACAGTATTATCATTAAGCCTTATTTTTATTGTAAACACGTTAAATTTGAAGAACTGACAAATATTAAATTAACTTTACCCATATACCAACGGGCTTATGTATGGGATTTACACAATTGTGAAACCCTGTGGAACAGTATCAACAATAAAGAACAAAGAAAACTGAACCTGGGAACCATAGTATTATATAACGGTTCAATCGTGGACGGGCAGCAAAGACTTACAACATTGGCCATTCTGCACAGGCTTCTGACCGGGGATGAAAATTCGGAGCTGTACAGGAGGTTGTTCGATGAAAATAACAGGATAAAAAAGAATACAGAGAAATACTTTAGGGAAAAAATACGGGAATTGCAGGAAAGTGAATTGAAAAGGATCTTAACTTCGGTAAAGGATATTGAGTTTTTGGTACTGGAAATTGACGGTACAGCACCGAGAATGTACCAGTATACCGTTTTCTCGTGTATAAACGGGAAGGGTAAAAAGCTTACCGTCCAGGAAAAAGTAAAAAACTTTCTGCTGAAAAAGTATAAGGAACAGGTGAAACTGGACGATGTAAAGTTGATATCCGAAACTGAAGGTTTTGTAAAAGCTTTTGCTGAATACAGAAACGCCGCACATATAGAGGAAAAGGAATTATATAATGAATTTAAAAAGTTAATTTGTAAAATAAGCCTGAAGGATTTGACAGAGGACTGTAAATGCTTCAGATATATAAAAGGGATGACGCGAGCCAAAAAGCCTGGTTTTGTAAAGCAAATGAACACAAATCTATACAAAAAATTTATAATAAACCTGAAACTATACCAGCAGCTTAAAACTAATACGGCTGATGCATTAATTTTGAATTTTATGCGTGATGATGTAAATCCGGAAGACATCAATGAGCTTCTTCGAAGGCTTAACACTTTGTATTTCCTTTTATACACTGATGATCCGAACGGGAACGGAAAAAAGAGTGTTAACAGCAAATTACCCCGGTTAATAAAGCTGCAAAGTCCTAAAATTTATTCAAATAGCAGTATTAACGATCAGGAAATAAGGATAATGGTAGACGATGTTTTCTATGAAAGCAAAAATATTACTGAATATATATGGGACAAAATTCTTGCTGCAAACCTTGCAAACATGAAAGCGAACATTACCCGCTTTATTCTTATGATGCTCGAGATATGGATGGGCATGGATGTAAATACCGCATTTGAAATATTAAACACGGAGAATGGGAAAAGGTACAACATATTGGATAAAAGTGAAATAGAACATATTTTCCCTGCCAATCCGGGTCCGGATTTGAATAATGTTCCTTCACCGGGTTATTTGTACAGCCTGGAAAATATCTTCCTGCTGGAAGGAGAAATAAACAAAAGCATAAAAAACAAAATTTTGACTGCTGCAGCTCAGGAAGGCAAAAATAACGTAACAAAACTCGGGGTATATAATAAGGATACTCTTGAAATAACGGATTTTACAAATAAAAAATATAAAGACAGTAAGTACTTAATGCCTAACATGTTTTACATAAATGAAAACGGGATAGTCAAGGTAAATCCTGATTTGGTTTACCTGGTGGACAATAAGGGTTATTATAACGAAGAAAAAGCGAGAAACAGGATCAGTATGATAAAAAAGATAATTGATGAAAAGAATCTATTCAGAGATGATATAAAATCAGTGATTAAACCTTAGATATTTTAGAAAAATAGTAAGGGCGTTTTATGTTATCATTACATTGTAATTTACACAGGGAAAAACTAACATATACCATAAACCTTTTTTGGTGATACCGTTTGATATTAAATAAAAGGGGCGCCAATGCGCCCCTTTATTACATCCAAAGGATTATTTTTTTATCAAAATGATTACCATATCCTGATATAGTTTTTGCCCTTTTTCAGCTGAACAACAGGGCCTATTGGGCTGCCGTCATCCCTTCGTGCATCGAGTAAATCGGTGTCAAAAATAACCTTGCTTCCGTCAGTGTTTTCGTATTCTGCATCCGCAATGCGGACCCTGGGAAGTGTATCTGTAGAATGCACCTGTCCTTTTATTGTCTCGAAACTTTCTGGCAGTTCACAGGAAAGGTAGACTTCATCCCCGTTATCGATGATTTCAAGGTTGGGATTGAAGTCCTTTTCAACCAGTTTATCCTTTTCCTTTTCAAAGGGTTCAGCACCGTTGAAATATGCATTGTTATTGATATAAACGGGCTGTTCCACCGACGCGAATCGTTCCAGGTCACCGTTTTGCTCATTGACCTTTTCAATGTATTCCTCCAGTGATGTTGTATGACCCTGGTATATAGCCGTGCCGTTTGATATACCCTCTCTGCCGATGAAAATATTGTTGAAGAAGCGATCATCACCGCCGTAAACAAAAGAGAAACCCTTTACTTCGGTGCTGTGCGGCAGGTGGTACTGCGTGGAACGGTTCAATACCTTATGCAGGGTCATCAGGCCGCAGATAGTGTTATTTATATACGCTCCTCCCTGTGACCAGTTCATCAGGGTAAAGTCCGAAGCCAGTATGTTATTGTCAACAACATACGGGCCGTGGCTTACTTCTATATATAAATCACGGTTATTGTTGTAGAGTATGTTTTTGCTGATCCTTGTACCCTGCGTCTGCCAGTCGCACCAAATTCCAAGGGTGCAGTCATGGATGCGGTTATGATGTATATGGGTGTCTATGGCGGCATGGAACTTGATTCCTGCTATTTCAAAACCGAAGAATTCACGTTTCAGTGCAATGTTGTATATATGGTTGTGGTGAATTTCGCTGAAAATACAGCCAAGATGCCCTACGATGGCGTTCTGGCCGCAGTTATATATTGTATTGTAACGGACGATATGCGAACCTATATTCTCCCTGCTCCAGCCTTTACGCAAGGCAGTAAATACAGCTTCCAGCTGATATTGGTATCCCGATTTGTCCTTCCGTATGGAACGGTAGTTATGCCCTGTCGAAATCTCTTTGCCGAGGCTTATACCGCAGCATTTTGAATCGTGGATTATATTGTGTTCAATAATCCAGCCCTTGCTCCAGTTTGGACCAATCAAACCCGGCTGGTCTGCTGTTGGCGGAGACCACGGAGTTGCAGCATGAGCCATTTCAAATCCTCTTACGGTTATGTAGTCAATGCCTGTCTGAACGGGATAGAAACATGATCTGCGAACGTTTATTTCAACAAGCTCTGCGTTTGGATCAGCACCATGGAAATTTGCCCAGATAGTCGTATTTTCGGCATCAACTTCGGCATACCAGACGTATTTTGTCTGTTCAGGATTATGAACGGGGACGGTTTTCTGAGTACCGTGATCAAATACCTCAGTTCTGACAACCGGATTGAACAGGTCTTCATAACGGCTTACCTCGTAAAAGGACATGCCGTTGAGGTAAACATCACCCAGGTGCCTTTTCTCTTCAACTGTAATCAGCCAGTCCCCGAATATTTCCAGCGCATACGGATTGTAGTCGCCAAAGAATGAATTGGGAAGTACTACTTTCCAGACCGTCCCTTCAACGTGCTGCCAGTTCTGTATTCGTTCCGATCCTTTTATTACCACTTTTTCACCTTCTGCAGCCTGGTAAGTGATTCTTCTTTTATCGCTCAAACCCGAATATTTCGGCTTTACCCACTCCCGGTATTCACCTTCGTGGACAATGACGGTGTCTCCGGCCATCGCGACGGATGCTGCCCTGTTTATTGTAAGAAACGGACGGTCCTTGGTTCCAGGATTATGATCAGAACCGTTTTTAGCCACATGGTATACCATCATATTTACCTCCTTTTTCTTAATCATTATAATAATAGAAAATTACGGATATTTTTTCAATTCAAAACAGGCTTAATTCTGTGCAGTTTTTGTTTTTTCCGGTATTCTTACAGAAGACGTATACTGAATCATACCGTTAGCAACGTCTCAATTTATTTTAACATTTTAAATCCTTACGGTAAAATATAGAAAAAGGTACAGGTAAAAATCAAAACTTACTTGAAAATAATTGTCACAAAATCCATACCCTTTCCGTTATATCTGGTGAAAGTATAAAACAGGAAAGAAGGTGACTAATTGGATTCGGTAGAAAAGGCCATTGAGGAAATAAAACGGGGCTCAGCCGAGGAGTACAGGCATATTGTACAGAAGTACCAGAAATCTGTTTTCAAATACTGCTATCATATGCTCGGAACCGTTGAAGAAGCTGAAGATGCCGTCCAGGAAGTGTTTATAAAGGCCTTCAGGAAGATTGACTGTTACAAAGAGGGTACATCGTTTTCATCATGGCTTTATAAAATTGCATACAACCATTGTGTGGACTATTTGAGAAAAAGAAAGTTTTTCCGATTTGTTCCTTTCTGCGAAAATACTGCAGATGACTGCGACAATCCTGTTTATTCCGTAGAAACGGATGAACTTGGCCAAATGCTGCAGAGGGCTTTGTCCATGCTGCCTCATGAGGACAGAACGGTTTTAATGCTGAGGGTCCTGGAGGAAAAGAGTTATGAGGAGATTGCAGACATACTTGGAAAACGTGCAGCTACGGTAAGAAAAAAATATGAACGGGCAAGGAAAAAAGTAAAGCAAAATATTGATAAAATGAAAGGGGTTATTGTAAATGAAAAATTTGCAGTTAACTGATGAAATAAAACTGGCATTTGAAAGCGTAAAACTGCCTGAAATTGATGTATCCGATGCTGTTATTGATTCCATCAGGAGTTCCGGCGTTCGCTGTTCCAAAAGAAAAATCCGCCTGGTCTATACCGTGCTGGCAGCAGTGCTGCTTATAACCGCAACTGCATATACGGCTGCAAGGATTTGGGTAATTAGGGACAGCAACAACAATATTATTCTAAGGTACCGGGGATTTGACGAAGAAAATTACGAACCGTTTGATATATGCGAAGATTCGGAGTTTCAGAAGCAGTATGAAAACCTGGAACCGGGCAAGGCTCTTGTTTATTATAATGCAAGCGTACAGAAACCCAACTCCGAATCGTTGACGATGTATCCCAAGCCGGTGGTTTATACTGATTTGGATTTAGTAAGGGAAAAAAGCTGCATTGATTTTAAGGTTCCTTCGGCATTGCCAGTCGGCTATACATTTTCGGAAGGCAGGCTTTCATTTGAACCTGTGGGTGCGAAGGATCATGAAATCTTTAAGGAATTATTGAAAAAACTTGAAGAAGAAGCCGAAAAAACCGGAAAGAATTCGGTGGCACTGGAATGGGAAACCACTTCGAAAGTGACGGGAATAAGCCTGGTATACAGGAATAATGACAGGGAATTCAGGGTAGATATATCTGTATGGCTGGGAGAAGATCTGTACACCGATTTAAGCGATTCATCAGTTGAAGTTATAACCGTTGATGACAGAGAGATTCTTTATATTGAAGAAAATGACGGCGACAGGAAAATAATTTTAAGGGAAATGTACGGGAAAGACACGGTAAAAAGATTTGAAAAAGGAAAATATACAGAAGAAGTTGTGAACGCCTATCTGCAATACTCTGTCGTTTCAAAGGATTTGTCAAAAGAAGATCTAATACTTGTAGCGCAGGGTATTATTCGTTAGTTCCTTAAAACCTTATTATTAATGGAAGCCTTGAGTTATACAGCTCAAGGCTTTATTATTTGGTATTTGTCCGGATGTTAAAAAATATCGTATAATGATTGAAATAAATGGTACGGGATAATTTCATACCGGATTATCAGGAACAATGAAACGGGCAGGTGACAAGAATGATTGAAATCAGGCAGGCTTCGAAGGATGATATACCAGTAATTGAAGACATACTGCTTGATGTGGTGAACTGGCTTGACAGTACCGGAAATTCGCTATGGACGAAGGAACAGGTTTCATGGAAGCGCCTGTCAAAGGATTTTTCACCGGAAGATTTCTGCATAGCGTATCTTGACAGGGAACCGGCAGGATGTATGGCTCTTGTTGATTATGATCCGCTGTTCTGGCCTGAGATTCCGAAAGGCGAGTCCCTGTTTATACACAAACTGGCGGTAAAACGCAGGGCAGCAGGTAAAGGTGTTGCCAATGCATTAATAGGTTTTGCAAAAGATGAATGCATTAAGAGAAATATGGATTATATCCGCCTGGACTGCCATCAGTTCCGGTACCAAGTCAGAAAGATATATGAAAATGAGGGGTTTGTCTGTGTGGACGAAAGGTGTTTATGGGGTAAATATCACACTGCTTTTTATGAATGGAAAAAATAATCTGAACCATATCGCTTTTTTCACACACTACATCCTGACATTTACCCCGCAGTCCTTAAGGTAAAGTTTAAGCTCCCTTATGTCTATCTTTTTTGTATGAAATACCCCTGCAGCAAGACCTGCATCAATCCGGTCATATCTGAAAAGCTCGGAAAAATCCTCCATCTTTCCGGCACCGCCGCTGGCAATAAGGGGAATTTTCACTATTTCGCCGATTGCCATGAGCATTTGAATGTCAAAGCCTCCACGTACGCCGTCGGTGTCGATGGAATTCAGCACTATCTCACCAGCACCGAGAGCTTCCCCGCGTTTTGCCCATTCAAGTGCGTCGATGCCAGTGTCTATTCTTCCGCCGTTTGCGAATACCCTGAATTTCCCGTTAACCCGTTTAACATCCATGCTGAGAACTACGCACTGACTTCCGTATCGCTTTGCAGCCTCACTTATAAGCGAAGGATTCTTTATTGCACCGCTGTTTACGCTTACCTTGTCAGCACCGCATTTAAGTACCATGTCGAAATCTTCAAGAGTGTTTATTCCGCCGCCGACGGTAAGGGGAATAAAAATCTCTGATGCCACCGCGCGCAAAACGTCGGTAAAAAGTTTTCTGCCCTCGTGACTTGCCGTTATATCATAAAAAACAAGCTCGTCTGCACCGGTTTCATTGTAATACCGGGCCATCTCAACCGGATCGGCCATATCCTGTATATTTTCAAACTTTACGCCTTTAACCACTCTTCCGTTCCTTACATCAAGGCACGGTATTATTCTTTTGCTAATCATAAATGACCTCCGACAACGCGATATAATAAATACCTGTCTGATTTATGCTTCAACTTTATGAAACGGTTTTTCCCCGCATTCTCCTATAACTCCGAAAAAGCTTTGAGAAGACGAAGACCGGCATTTCCGCTTTTTTCGGGGTGAAACTGAGCACCATATACCTTGCCTGATCTTACAAGGCCGGTTACCATCACGTCGTATTCCGAAACGGCAAGAATACTGTCCTGGCAGTATTTTGCATGGTAGCTGTGAACATAATATACCCACTCGCCGTTACTGAAATATTTGAAAATCGGATCGTTCCTGACTATTTCCAGCCTGTTCCAGCCCATATGGGGAATTTTAAGGCCAGGTTTTATGTCATCGGCAAGCGGCATTACTGTTCCGGAAATAAGCCCAAGGCCTTCATGTTCTCCGAATTCATAGCTTTTATCAAACAAAAGCTGCATACCCAGGCAAATGCCAAGCAGGGGTTTAACTTCCGCCAGTTCCTTTATTTTACCTGCGAGCCCGGTTTCATTCAGTTTTGCCATGGCATCACCGAAGGCACCTACTCCAGGAAGTATTATCCTGTTGGCTGCAGCCAGGTCTTCCTCTTTATTCGTAACAATGCAGTCCAGCCCCAGGTAGCGAAGGCTCGATACAAGCGAAAACAGGTTCCCTACCCCGTAATCAACCACAGCGATCATCAAAACATCCCCTTACTGAGGTAATCTTATACTTTAACAGGATAAAGCTTTATCGTAATAAACTAATTTTATCACTGCAAGAATAAAAATACCATATTTAATTTTAGACAGAATAATTTGATTGATATAGGCGAAGTTGTTCCAAATAAACAAAAAAAACGTAATTTCTTCAGGCAGCGCATGTCACTGTCATCCTGCACAGGGGGAAAGTATTGTATGGCAGAAAAATCGGCGATGTATTTTCAGATGTAAACAAGAATATATGCTGGCTCAGATAAAGAATATACAAAAAGCAATCCTGCTTTGAGATAAATTCAAAAAATGGCATCAAACTGCATGTTCCGGTCTTCTTATTAATTTGAACCGATATTACAACTTATATATAATTTATGTATGTTTTAGTGTACCCGGACGGGTTTCTTCTTTTTAATATTTAAATTACAGCGGGGTGGAAAAATGGAGGAAGTATATGAATTTTTAAAGAAATGCGGAACATATTTTCTGGCCACGGTTGAGGGGGATCAGCCAAGAGTGAGGCCATTCGGCACCGTGGATATTTTTGAGGGCAAATTATACATCCAGACAGGCAAATCCAAGGCAGTATCCAGACAGATCCAGGCAAACCCGAAAGTTGAAATTTGTGCCTGTGCGGATGGAAAATGGCTCAGGCTGACGGGAAAACTTGTAAGGGACGACAGGTTTGAAGCAAAAAAGCATATGTTAGACAATTATCCGGAACTTCAGGGCATGTATTCACCGGATGATGACAATACCGAGGTTCTTTATTTTGAAAATGCTACAGCAGTATTTTATTCATTCACAGAGGAACCCAGGGTGATAAAATTCTGATAAAGGCGCGTCAACGGTACTACGAGGTTTGTATGGAGTAAACACAGGGTTTTCAGATGTAATCCGCATTGGCAGGAACCTGCTGAGCCGGAGGCACCTGAAAGCCCTGTTTTATTATTGTACCGGTTAATGGACTGTTAAATATCAGGGTATGCCATTTTCTAACTGATGGAATATTAAGTAGATTTATGATAAACTAATTTTATACATTCGATATCCTGGATGGTTCAAGGTATAAACGGAGTGATAATAATGTCGTCAGGAAAGACGTCATTATGCGCAGAAAGCAGGTATGACAGGATATTGAAATCTGATGAGTATGAAGGGTATATTAAAACCAAAGGTATCGTATAAGCCGGACTAAAATATCAGGAGGTATTATCTCCGATGCAGTCAGATCTGAAGGATTATCTTGTTGTTGGTATTTCATCAAGGGCATTGTTTGATCTTGAAGAGGAAAACAGGATATACGAGGAAAAAGGACTGAAGGAATATTCGAAATACCAGATTGAGCATGAGAATGAAATACTGAAACCCGGGGCAGGATTCCAGCTCGTAAAGGCTCTGTTAAGAATTAATTCTCTCGTAACATCAGGAAGAAAAATAGAAGTAATCATTATGTCGCGAAACAGCGCAGACACCAGTCTGAGGATATTCAACTCCATAGAACATTACGGCCTGGATATTACCCGTGCGGCACTTGCGGGAGGAGCAGGCATAGCACCGTATTTGACGGCTTTTGATGCCGATTTGTTTCTCTCAGCAAATGAAACGGATGTCCAGGAGGCAATCAATGCCGGAATTGCAGCCGGAATTATCTGTACTCATCCCGAGTTTCCGATTGATCCGTATAAGGAAATTGATCAGATAAGAATTGCTTTTGACGGGGATGCAGTTTTGTTTTCGGATGAAGCGGAGAGGATATACCAGGAACAGGGTCTGGAAGCATTCCTGGAGCATGAGAAAATTAACGCACGCAAGCCGTTGCCTGAAGGACCTTTCGCAAAACTGCTGAAAACGCTGTCATATCTTCAGAATGAATTCCCGGAGGATCAGGTGCCGATAAGAACGGCTTTGGTTACCGCACGCAATGCACCTGCCCACGAAAGGGTAATACGCACGCTGAGGGAATGGAATGTGCGTATTGATGAAGCATTCTTTCTGGGAGGACTTGAAAAGAGTAAAGTTCTTGAAGCATTTGGAGCACATATATTTTTTGATGATCAGCCTGTGCATGTGGATCCTGCTTCAAAACTTGTACCTTCGGCAAGAGTGCCGTATAAAAGCAGACAGAATATTTCAAAGGAATAATGTACTATACATAATTAACAATAAAGAACACTTGTTCTTTTTGCTGTTATATTGTATAATCCTGGTATGAATAATTAACGCTGTGCGGGGGTCCTATGCATTTGGGGAGTATATATCTTATTGTCAATGATTTCAACAAATCGGTTGATTTTTATGAAAAACTTCTGCAAATTCCTGTAACAGGAAAAAATATGGACAGGTTTGCCGTATTTGAATTTGAAGGGAAATGCATAGCTCTTATGAATGGCCACTTTGATTCACAAAACCCTCATCTGGTTGTCCGCAAAGGAGAGTATTCAGAGTATTTTGACGATTTAAAATCGATTGCCCTTGCATCGAATACCCGCAAATTTGTTCTGAACTTCTGGACCGAGGATTTAAGAAAAGAATATGAACGAATCAAAGCGTTGAGAATTACTGATAACCTGACAAAAATCAAGTATATCTGCAACGTGAGCCCGTATTATTATTTCCAGTTAACCGATCCTGACGGGAACGTAATAGAAGTTACAGGTCATTATATTCCGCGAGAAGGAGAATTTGATTAATTACTGCGCAGTGGTAAACAGGGAAGAGACGTAACTGTTATTCCTGACAGGGTGATTTTTGTGAGTGAAATAATTAGTAAAACGGAGTCTGAAATCAGTAAGCTGAACAGTACACCAGGCGGCACTCATCTCAGGACAGGTGAGATCCGTAAATTATCATCCCGGCTGTTCGGTGAACTGTTTATGATTATCTTAAGAAAAACAGGTATATCATGCCCCGTGTGGCGTTTCGATATGCGCTGGAAGAACTGGATGACAAAAGAAAAAAAGAGCTGATGAGCTGAAAAGAGATTTTTGCATAGGATTTCCATGCTCTTTAATATACCTGGACAATTTTATGTGTTTCGTTATCTGCAAAATGTGATATATTAATATAAAAACTTTTGCCAATTTATTTATTCAGAGGTCAATATATGGATTTAAGAACGGTAATGCTGATGCTGGCAGTCGGCTCTTTTTTGTTTGGGCTGCTGTTGCTGATATTCAGTTTTAATAATAACAGGCCTCAGGAAATTCCGTTCTGGATTGCTGCCAAAATCCTTCAGGCCGTTGGTTCCTTACTGCTTTACCTTCGGACGGATACTTTTGACCTGTTAACAATGCTGGCAAATATAACATTGATAACCGGATGTGCATATGAAGCCTGGGCCGTACGAATTCTGACAGGACAGACAGTAAAACACAGGGTGCATATTTTGACATCTGCAGGCATCATAATGGCATGTTTGTCAGCAGCACTGTTAACTTCGCCATACCGAAGGGGATTGATTTATCTTTTGCAGACATTGTTTTACATATTACCTGCTCTTTTTCTGTTCGGCAAATCAGACGGAAAATTCTCGCTGCGTTTAATTTTGGGTATATGTTATTGCGTGACCGGTTCGGTGTTTCTGACCGGTGCGATGTTGTGTTTCATTTTTCCTGAAACTGCCCTGAAGCTGGCAGACAGCGCCGTTCATTCCTCAATTCCTATAATTAGTTATTCCATCTTTCTTGTAAGCGGCTTTATTATGCTGATGCTTGCAAAGGAAAAAAGCGATATGCTTGTTCAGGAAATTCAGAAAAACCTGAAAATAAGTGAAATCAGATTTCAGAAAATTGTGGAAACTGCCATTGAAGGCATTCTTATTTTCGACGAAAACTACAGAATTACCTTTGCAAATAAGAACATGGCCTTGATGCTGGGATATACCGCTGAGGAAATGACAGAAATGTCATATGATTCATTAATTCCCGAAGATTTCATGGACATATTCAATTACCAGGTATCATTGAGGAAAAAAGGTGAAGATTCGGTTTATGAATGCTGCCTTCTGAGAAAAGATGGAAGTAAACGCTGGTTTTTGATCTCAGCAAAGGCAATGTTTGATGATAACGGGAAGTTTGAAGGCTCTTTTTCCGTGCTGACCGATATTAATGAGAGAAAGGAAATGGAACGCCTGCTTGAAGAAGCCAACCGCCAGCTTACTGAATTAAGCAACAAGGACAGTCTTACCGGAATAGCAAACAGGCGTCTGTTCGATGTCACCCTGGAACAGGAATATTCAAAAATCAGAGATTCCGGGGCCAAAATGTCTATCATCATGCTGGATATAGATCATTTCAAGGAATATAATGATTACTACGGTCATGTGATGGGGGATGAATGTCTGCGTAAGATAGGCAGAGTACTGGAAATATGCTTAAGACAGGCTGATGATTTGCCGGCACGTTATGGGGGAGAGGAATTTGCCGTTATATTGCCCGATACCGATATCCATTCTGCAGTCAAAATAGCAGAGAGAATTCGTCAGTGTATCCAGGATCTTAATATAGAGCATAGAAAATCTTCTGTTTCGGAATATGTTACTGCCAGCTTCGGCGTAGCTACGGTTCATTATTCCCCGGAAAGAACTCCGGCTGAGGTTGTAGCCATAGCCGATAAACTGCTGTACCGGGCAAAGGTTCTGGGCCGCAACAGGATTGAGTACGCTGAAGTGTAATATACGGTCAGACCTTCAGTAATTTCGGATTATACACGTTAATGGTATTGTAAAACAGGCAAATGGAATGTCCTTTGACTTCCTGTGAAGTTGAGAGGTTTTTTTTTATGAAATTATTTTTTCCTGCCTTCATAAAATCTCCACAACAATGTGTTAATTTATAGCCATCAAAACGGAGAAAAGGTGGTTTGGAGATGGAAAAGGCAAGGCATGGAAAGAAAAATGCTAAGTTTTCCGTTATGTTCAAAAACGGGATTATTATTATTTTCATATTCGCTGTTCTTATTTTAGGGTATATTATTATCAAATCCCCGGGTTCGGACAACACGAAGGCGGCATCCGGAGATTTGAAGATTCCGAAAAGCAATATTTCGGAAACTGTCAGCTTCTACCCATATAAAGCCGGCAGGGTTAACATGGAAGTTCTGGCCGTCAGGGCTGGTGACGGAACAATCAGAACGGCGTTCAATACCTGCCAGGTTTGTTTTGATTCGGGCAGAGGATATTACAGACAGCAGGGAGACGAACTGGTATGCCAGAACTGCGGTAACCGGTTCAAACTCGACCAGGTAGAAAAAATAAGGGGTGGATGTAATCCAGTGCCCATTACGAAAGGGAACAAAACCGAGGATGACGAGTACATTATAATTTCACAGGATTTCCTGGAAGAAAGCAAAGTATTGTTCGGGAACTGGAGAAAGTAGGAGGCAAAAGCAGTGCTGAAACGTATAAAAAGGGCTGTTAATAAATTTCTGGAAAAACTCGCAAGGGAAAATGAGAAATCCTTCGGAAAGGGTACACTGGACTGCTGTCAGCTGAACCGCCAGGGCAGCGGCGGTTATAAGAGACAGGAACTTCAGCGGTTTTTTTAAAGAGGTGCGGCATGGAAAAGAGACTGATAAGCAAAATCCTCCGAATAGAGGGTATGTCGTGTACTAACTGCGAAAACAGAATAGAAAATGCCCTGAAAAAACTTGACGGCGTAGTGAAAGTCAAAGCGGTTTACAGCAGCTCCAATGTTTATATTACCTATGATGCCAATGTTATCAGGCTTGAACGGATTATCCGGGCTATAGAAGAACAGGATTATACGGTCATGGATAAACCTGAAACCGAGTCCGTTACCGGAACGAATGCGAAAAAAGCGGCAGGCGGAAGAATATCAGCCGGCCGGCTTTTGGGAATAGGGATTATTTTGCTAGCTTTTTACCTTGTTATAGAAAAAACGGCTGGATTTAACTTCATACCTGAGATTAACCAGTCGATGGGATATGGAATACTGTTTGTCGTGGGATTTTTGACTTCACTGCACTGCATTGCCATGTGCGGAGGAATTAACCTGTCACAGTGCGTTTCATACAGGGCTGATGACGGGGACTATGGCAGGCTGTCAAAAATAAAGCCGGGTCTGCTTTACAACTGCGGCAGGGTTGTATCCTATACCGTAATCGGGGGAATAGCGGGAGCTTTGGGTACCGTTATAGGCTTTTCAGGTACTGCCAGGGGCATTGTGGCTGTCGCAGCCGGTATATTCATGGTAATTATGGGTTTAAACATGCTTAATGTATTTCCCCGGCTCAGAAAGCTAAACCCCAGGATGCCTAAAATATTCGGTGAAAAAATATACAGCGGTAGAGGAAAGTATGGCCCGCTTTTCGTGGGACTTCTTAACGGTTTAATGCCATGCGGCCCGCTTCAGGCAATGCAGATTTATGCTCTGGGTACAGGAAGTTTTACAGCTGGAGCATTATCCATGTTTATGTTCAGTATCGGCACGGTGCCTTTAATGTTCGGATTTGGAGCGGTCAGCTCAATAATAGGCAGAAAATTCACGCATAAGATGATGAAGTTAAGCGCTGTGCTGGTTATAGTGCTCGGGGTGGTTATGGCAAACAGAGGACTGGCATTGTCAGGCCTGTCAATACCTTACTTTTCATTTGGTACGGGCAGTAGTTCACAGGTCAGCGGTGTGGCAAGGGTACAGGACGGAGTTCAGACGGTTACCACAAGGTTATCACCAGGCAGGTATGAACCGATAACCGTGCAGAAGGGCGTACCAGTAAAGTGGGTTATACAGGCCCGGAAGGATGATATAAACGGATGCAACAATGAGATTGTCATACCGGAATTTAAAGTCAGAAAGAAGCTTAAAACGGGTGAAAATATCATAGAGTTTACCCCGGCAGAGACAGGAACGTTTGTATACAGCTGCTGGATGGGTATGATCAGAAGCAGAATAACCGTTGTTGACGATATAAAACACTTGGATTAACTTTGAAGGGTGGTAATTTTTTATGAACAGGGAAACCATTAAAATTAGCGGGATGACATGTGCTGCGTGCGCAAAACGGATTGAAAAGGCAGTCGGTAAGCTTGAAGGTGTTTTTGAAGCATCGGTAAATTTTGCTACAGAGAAACTGTCAGTCAAATACGATGATAATATAATAACAGTTGATAAAATCAAGGAGGCTGTTGAAAAAGCCGGATACGGCGTTATTGAAGAAGAACAGGTCAAAACCGTGACAATACCTGTCGGGGGCATGACCTGCGCTGCCTGCGCCGCAAGGGTTGGAAAAACCATCGGAAAACTGGAGGGAATTTCGAAGGTTACTGTTAACTTTGCCACCGAGAAAGCAGTGGTGGAGTACAACCCACGTATAGTCAGGCTTTCGGCAATAAGGCAGGCAATTGAAAAAGCAGGGTATAAAGCACTGAATATTGAGAAAAAGTCCCCTGTTGACGAGGATAGACTGCGCAAGGAAAAAGAAATACGCACATTATGGACAAAGTTTGTCGTATCGGCGGTATTTGCAGTACCACTGCTGTACATTGCGATGGTTCCGATGATTTCATGGATTCCCTTTCCGTTCCCCCGTTTCCTTGAGCCCATGAAATTTCCGCTGAGATACGCACTTGTGCAGATAGCACTGGTTATACCCATAATCATCGCCGGGTACAGGTTCTATACAGTGGGATTCAGAGCGCTGGTACAAAGAAGTCCGAATATGGATTCACTTATAGCGATAGGTACTTCGGCCGCCGTCGTATACAGCTTATTCTCCACTTACAAGATCCATGCCGGGAATGAACACGCCGTGGAAGGGCTGTATTTTGAAACGGCGGGTGTTATCATAACATTAATATTGCTTGGAAAATCACTCGAAGCGGTATCCAGGGGGAAAACTTCAGAGGCGATTAAAAAACTGATGGGTCTGGCTCCGAAAACGGCAATCGTAATACATGAAGGAAAAGAAGTGGAGGTTCCGATTGACGAAGTTGAAATCGGCGATGTGATCCTGGTAAGGCCTGGAGAGAAAATCCCTGTGGACGGCGAGGTCATAGACGGGCATACGGCAATAAATGAATCAATGCTGACCGGTGAAAGCATGCCTGTTGACAAAAAAACCGGGGACAAGGTTTATGCGGGAAGCATCAACACCAACGGCATAATCCGTTTCAGGGCCACAAAGGTAGGCGATGATACGGCTCTGTCACAAATAATAAAACTCGTGGAAGAAGCACAAAACTCAAAGGCTCCGATTGCAAAACTGGCCGACGTTGTGTCGGGATATTTTGTCCCTGTTGTGGTTGCGATAGCGGTACTTGCCTGTGCTGCATGGCTGATAGGCGGCGAAACCCCGGTATTCGCACTTACAATATTCATTTCGGTTCTTGTAATAGCCTGCCCGTGTGCGCTGGGACTTGCGACGCCTACGGCTATAATGGTCGGAACGGGGAAAGGGGCCGAATACGGGATCCTGATAAAAAGCGGAGAAGCCCTCGAAACAACTCACAAAATCAATACCATTGTTTTTGACAAGACGGGAACAATAACCGAAGGAAAACCCGAAGTAACGGACATAATTACGGCGGAAGGCATGAACAGGGAACGTCTGCTGCAGATTGCCGCATCGGCCGAAAAGGGCTCTGAACATCCTTTGGGTGAAGCCATAGTCAGGGGAGCCCTGAACGAAAACCTGGAACTTTTTGAGGTTGAGAAGTTTGAAGCCATTCCGGGACATGGTATTGAAGTCACCATTGAGGGAATGAACGTACTTATAGGCAACAGAAAACTGATGGATGACAGGGGAGTATCGCTGGGAACTCTGGAGGCTCACTCCGACAGGCTGGCCGATGAAGGGAAAACACCGATGTATGTTGCCGTGGACGGCAAAATATCGGGTATCATTGCCGTTGCCGATGTCGTTAAGGAAAACAGCGCGAAAGCAATTAAAAAGCTTCAGTCAATGGGCATAGAAGTTGCAATGATAACGGGTGACAACAGGAAAACCGCCGAAGCGATAGCAAAACAGGTTGGTATTGACAGGGTGCTGGCTGAGGTTCTTCCACAGGATAAATCAAATGAGATAAAGAAGCTCCAGGCTGAAGGAAAAAGGGTGGCTATGGTGGGTGACGGGATCAATGATGCACCTGCACTGGTACAGGCTGACATTGGCATTGCGATAGGCTCGGGTACTGATGTGGCGATGGAATCTGCGGATATCGTACTGATGAGAAGCGATCTTATGGATGTTCCTGCGGCGATAAACTTAAGCAGAAGCACAATACGCATAATAAAGGGAAACCTGTTCTGGGCCTTTGCTTACAATGTTGCCGGTATTCCGATTGCGGCAGGCGTTCTGTATCTTTTCGGCGGGCCGCTTCTGAACCCGATGTTCGCTGCCGCAGCGATGTCGCTGAGTTCGGTGTCTGTTTTGACGAACGCCCTGAGGCTGAAAAGGTTCAAGCCCTACAAGTAAAACCGTAAATGCAGGGGATGGTTTTACCCTATGAATATACCGAAAAAAATACTTATCGTGGATGACGAACCCAAAATTGCGGAAGTTGTAAAGTCATACCTTGAAAACAGTGGGTACCGGGTGTGTATAGCATATAACGGCAGGGAAGCCCTTGATAAATTCGAAAGGGAGAACCCTGCCCTTGTTATCCTTGATTTGATGCTCCCTGATATAACGGGTGAGGAAATCTGCATGACTTTGAGGAAAAAATCGGGAGTTCCGATAATAATGCTCACGGCAAAGGTTGAAGAAGAGAATATTTTAAAAGGGCTGAACATCGGAGCAGACGATTATGTTACAAAGCCTTTCAGCCCAAGACAGCTGGTTGCAAGGGTTGAAGCCGTTTTAAGAAGGTCGGATTATGTACTGACTCCGCCGGCAGGTATTCTATCATTCAATAACGGCGAACTTGTTATTGATACGCTGAAATATGAAGTCAGGAAACATGGCAGGGCAGTAAGCCTTACTCCGAGTGAATACAGGATTCTTGCAGCAATGGTTAAGTATCCGGAAAAGACCTTTACGAGGGAAGAGCTTATACGTTCCGCTTTTGGAGAGGATTACGACGGCTATGACAGGACAATCGATACCCATATAAAAAACATACGACAGAAAATTGAAACCCATCCCAAAAATCCAAAGTACATTCTGACCGTTCACGGGATAGGATACCGGTTTGGCGGCGAACAGAAGGGCGATTGATTATGAAGTTCAGTCTTGGGACCAAGTTGTCCGTTTCCTATATTTTGGTGGTTCTTATATCGGTGATTCTTATTAGCGTAATAACAAACCTGCTGCTTGATAAACATTTCAAGGATTATATAAGGAAAAACCAGGAACGCAGGAGTACGGAAATAATCACTCAGGTGAGCCGGTTGTATATAACGGACGGAAAGTGGGATTTGAAAGCCATAGAGAGCATTTGCGTCAATGCCCTGGAACAGGGAATGATTATTAAGGTTTTGGATGAAGCAGGTAACACGATATGGGATGCGAGGCTTCATAACAGTGAAAGGTGCGATCAGATACTTGCTCACATGGAAAACAACATGAACAGCCGCTATCCAAACTGGCAGGGTGGTTTCGTCGAAAATACGTATCCCATTAAGGCAGGTTCATATGAAGCAGGAAAAATTGTAATCGGTTATTACGGTCCATATTACTTTAATGACAGCGATTTGGCGTTTATCAACACAATGAACAGGCTTCTCGTTATTATCGGCCTGTTTTTTCTTGTCATGTCGTTTATTTTCGGGTCTGTAATGGCAAGAAGGCTCAGCACACCGATATCAAGGGTTATAAATACCGCTCGCATGATCTCAAGGGGTTATTACGGCAGCAGAATAGAAGAAAAATCAGGCACGAAGGAGATTGCCCAGCTTACAGAAACAATAAATAATCTTGCCGAGACGCTGGAAAACCAGGAGAATTTAAGAAAAAGACTGACGGCCGATGTGGCCCATGAATTAAGAACGCCCCTGGCCACTTTGCAAAGTCATATCGAAGCGATGATTGACGGTATATGGGAACCTGACGCAGAAAGGCTCAAAAGCTGCCATGAAGAGATTATGCGAATAAGCAGGCTTGTCGGGGATCTGGAAAAACTCGCTAAGTATGAAAGTGAAAACCTTGTGCTGATAAAAACAGACTTTGACATTTCAGAACTTATAAGGCATATAATGAAGAATTTCGAGAATAACTTTGCCAACAAGGGGATAGAAATCAAATTTACAGGCAGGAAAGAAGTTGTAACTGCCGACAGGGACAAAATAAGCCAGGTTATTGTAAACCTTCTGTCAAATGCCCTGAAATATACTCAAAACGCCGGTACAGTGCAGGTTACCGTCAACGGCACTCATGATGCCGTCGAAATTAAAGTAAAAGATACCGGTCTTGGTATTCCGCCCGAGGATCTGCCTCATATTTTTGAGCGCTTTTACCGTGCCGACAAATCCAGAAACAGGCTGACCGGAGGCGCAGGAATCGGCCTTACAATCACAAAGGCAATAATAGATGCACATGGTGGTAGTATTAAGGTAACGAGCCGGGTCGGAGAAGGAACGGAATTCATCGTATCATTACCGAAGAAGAATTAATTCCTGCCATATTCCGGCGGTATAAAAAGGCCCGGGCTGATAAAACCTGGTGCGGATTCAAATGTATTGTTCGGCCTGAATACCTGCTGCAGGGGAAATAAACCAATGCTGTAACTGGGAAAATAAGCAAATAATAAACGCATTGACATAAAAAATGTACCGGAATATTATATAATTACAGACAGGCTTTATGGCTGATGACACATCTGAGTGTACATTTTAGGATTCTGATTAAAACGGTCTCTCATATGATTGGTTATCCCTTGAAGCTGAAAAAGGTTGTGAATATTATGGCTTTGGAAAGCAATATAATTATAAACATATACTCGTTTCTGATACTTCTTGTTATTTATTTTCACGCAATAAAACTTTTTGATAAGGAATCCCTTCAGGATAAACTGTTTATGTGTATCCTGTATATTACTGCATTAATGCTGTTTATGGACATATTAAGCAGATTTGACGGGTATGCCTCACCGGTTTATCCTGTTTTTAACCGTATCGGCAATTTTGTGATGTTTCTTATGAGTCCAATTATACCGTCATTATGGGTAGCTTATGTAGATTTTCAGATTTTTCAGGATGAAAAAAGAATCAAACGGTTGATTTTGCCTCTGTGTGCTGCAGTAAATACCATAAATGCCGTATGCCTGATAATTTCACAAAGAAACGGCATGTTATACTATATTGATTCAGATAACATATATCACAGGGGACCTTTATTTTTACTCCCTGTTTTTATTACGTTTGCGCTATTGCTTACAGCCTTTGTATTGATAGTTTTAAACCGCAGGAAAATAGGAAAAAAGAGCTTTTTTTCACTGGTTTTCCTGATACTTTTTCCGACTGCTTGCATACTGTTGCAGATTAAGTTCTACAGCGTATCCATTGTTCTTAACGGTATTGTTCTCTCCATGCTTGTAGTATTTTTGAATATACAGAGCCACAGCATGTATACCGATCATCTGACAGGATTAAATAACAGGAAAAAACTTGATGCATACCTTGAGAAAAAAGTCAGCCTTAGCACAGTGGATAAAAGTTTTTCTGCTATTTTGATAGATATCAATAATTTTAAGAAAATTAATGATACATTCGGACACCACATAGGTGACATTGCACTGGAAAACACGGCAAGACTGCTTAAAAGCTGCCTCAGAGCCTCGGATTTCATTGCCAGATTCGGCGGAGATGAATTCTGTGTTATACTGGATATATCAAATACAGACGAGTTAGAGGCTATGATTCGCAGGATTAACAGCAAACTTGATGATTATAACCAGTCTGCGTCCAGTTCTTATAAACTTGAGTTCAGCATGGGTTATGCAGTATATGACTACGGGTCAGGAAAAAGTGCAGTTGAGTTTTTGGAAAAAATTGACCTTTTAATGTATAAAAATAAACATGAATTAAAGGTAAAAACGGAAAAAATCAAGGCACAGGCTGATACCGCGCCTTGACCTGTTTTATTTAAGTTATATGTTAATTTTCTTTTTTGTAAATTCCCTGGCTGTGGCAAGTATCCAGAAGTTCCCTGCTTAAGTCGTTCAGTTGTTGCACTGCCCCGGAAATCATATTAATAAAATCATGTTCTGATGAAACAGTGGAAACAATCTCTTCGGCAGCAGCCGTATTCTCTTCGGTTATGGCCGCAATGGACTCGATCCGCTCTCCAAGCTTCTGCAGTTCGGCGGCGGTTCTCATAACAGTGTCATTGCTGTCATCTAAAAGAAGCATTACAGTTTTGAAAGACTCCTTCATCAGATTAAAGGAACCCGTAATTTGCTGCAGCAGCATACGTCCTTCGCTGACCGCTTCCATTCCCTGATGGGCTTTTTCCTGTGCAGCCTTTGATTTTTCGAACAGCTGACTGGTTACTTCAGTGATGCGGGAAGCAATTTCCCTGCTGTTGTAGGCAAGTTTGCGGATTTCATCAGCCACAACCGCAAAACCTTTTCCGTGTTCACCCGCTCTTGCTGCTTCAATGGCTGCATTTAAGGCCAACAAATTGGTCCGGTTCGCAATTTCAGCTATTCCTGCCAGCAGCGAATCCACCATCCGGAGGCTTTCCTGCAGTTCATCCACCGTTGTCACCGTGGTTTTAACCGCATCATTAAGCATATCGATGTTTTCTGTAACCTGGTTTACCTTGTGCCAGTTTTCCTGTACATCATCGTTCATTTTTCGGGATTCTCCGGCCGCTTTTTGAGATATCTCTGCCGTTCTTTCCATATTCCTGACGGTAAACTGAACTGCATTGCTGATTTGCGATATATTCTGAGCTTCGCTGCTGATGGCAGAGGCTATCTGTTCTGCCGACTCCACGATAAACATGCTGTTTTCGCGTATTCTGCCCATATTCGTTTTTACATCTTCAGTACTGCTGTTGAGCCTTATTGCACTTTTCTCAATTTTATCAAGAAGATCTGTCAGCTGCTGTACCAGTTTTTGTGCTTCCTGTTCCTTGTTACCGGCATTCTGAATCAGTTTTGTTCCTGCATCGGTGAGGAAATATAAAGCGGCCAGGGCACCTAATATTACTGCATAAACGGTAATAAATAAAGGCAGATTGTACTCTGCTCCGAGGAATACGGCGGGAACACTGAAATACAGGATGAAAAAATAAATGGTTATAATTCCGCCGAAAATGAGTATTAAAAGTCTGTCAAAGTATAGACTGACAATAATCACGGTAAAAAACAGTATATAATGTTTATTCAGCGCAAACCTGTCCAGGAAGAACAGCAGGAAAACTACGGTTAGAGGCAGTACGGCGAAAAACAGTCCTTTTATTCTGTCATGGTACGGAAGAAAGTAATTGACGGCAGCCAGCACGGCCACTGCGAGCCCGCAAATTATGTACAGTTTACTGGCATCAAATCCACGCAGGTAAATAAGCGGTGCAACAATTAAGATAATCAGGCAGAAGATAAGGAACAGATTAATCTTGTGTACCCGTTTGCAGTGTATGCTGTAGTTCATAAAAATCCTCTCCGTTTTACTCATATAAAAATTTATTATGAATGTCCCATAGTATATCAATTGCAATTTTTATAAAGGCTTTGCCTGTGTTCTGTATATAAATCGGCATTGCAACGCCGGAGGTTCATAGCAATATTACTTTGCGAAAAGACTGATTATTTCAACAATTCCTCCGGCAAGAAAGGCTGCTGTAAAATATTGCAAAAAATAAATCAACACATAAACAGCTATGGAAGGTTTTTTAACTTATGATATAATAAAAAAGCTGATTTTTTCAGCGCAACAAAATCAAACTGCGTTGATTACACTTGTAAGAATCACTATTAGAAGGAGACAGAAAAGGCAATATGAAGAAGGCTTCGATTGAGAAAAACCTTACAGAAGGCAGCGTTGTTAAGCAGCTTATACTGTTTGCACTCCCGTTTATGCTTTCAAATCTTATTCAGAGTCTTTATAATGTAGCCGATATGCTTATAGTCGGTAATTATTCAGGAACCATCGGTATTTCGGGTGTTAATATAGGCGGTCAGGTTACATTTATTCTGACAAATATTATTATCGGACTGACGGTAGGCGGTACCATCATAATAGGCCAATATCTCGGTGCCGGCGACAGGGATGGCATGAGGGAAACCATCAGTACACTCCTCACATTTCTGCTTGTTGCCGGTATAGGTTTTACGATAATTATGTTGATTTTTTCCGATGAAGTGCTTCGTCTGCTGCAAACACCGGAAGAATCATACCAGCAGGCAAGGGATTACCTTGATGTTACGCTGCTGGGCACGATATTCATTTTCGGGTATAATGCATTTGCAGCTATCCTGCGCGGGCTTGGCGACAGCAAGAGACCGCTGATTTTTGTAACAATAGCCTGTGTGACGAATATCTTCCTGGATCTTTTGTTTGTAGGCTTTTATGGCATGGAAGCAAAGGGCGCAGCCATCGCAACCGTTATATCCCAGGCATTGAGCATGATTTTGTGTGTTGCTTACCTGAAAAGAAGCGATTTTGAATTTGATTTCAAACTTAAATCATTCAGGTTTTACAGACAGCGTTTTTCAATGCTGATGAAGGTGGGCATACCCATATCGATCCAGAACGTCATTGTTAACTTTTCATTTCTCGTGCTGACTACAATTGCCAACAGTATGGGTGTCTACGCATCTGCAGCGGTTGGTATCGTGGGTAAATACAACGGTTTTGCGATATTGCCTGCTATTGCAGTCGGCTCGTCAGTTTCGGCAATGGTAGCCCAGAATATGGGGGCAGGTGAAACTGAGCGTGCCAAAAAGACGTTTTACACCGGTTTTGCGCTTGCTTTTTCGGTAACATTTGTGGTATTTGTTTTCACGCAGATGTTCCCTGAAAGGATTCTTTCACTGTTTGATAATAACCCGGATACTATTGCCGCAGGTGTGGAATATGTCAGAACTTTTTCATTTGATTACATTATCGTACCTGCAACGTTTTGCCTGAACGGACTTGTTACCGGAGCAGGGCATACGGTTATTTCATCCATATGCGGTATTCTGTCATCCATTGGTTTTCGTGTACCGATAGCAATTATTTTCGGACTGGTCCTGGAGAAAGGACTGGGAGGACTTGGGCTTGCCGCTCCTGTGGCCAGTTTTGCTTCAGGTCTTATCCTTTTTGTCTTTTTTGTTTCGGGTAAGTGGAAGGAGAACAAGGTTGTAAAACAGAAGGAACCGGATAAATAACCTGATATAGAGACAATAAGCGTATTGTCTCTATTTATTATAGCCTATGTTTATATCAGTATAATCAGAAAATTACGAAAAAATGTAATAAAGTGAATTGTAATAGCAAAGTATAGTCTGTTTGCATGAGCAATGTCTTATTTTAAGAGACAGAAATCATGAACCTAAAAAAGTATTTTTTCTGAGTACCCGGCCCATTATTGACCTGGAGCCGTGATGCGGAGAAAATATTACCGTTGACGTGGAATGACCTTATAATTTAAAGAAAGTGCGAGGCGGACTGACTCTTACGCGTTTTAGGAATAAACCAAAAGCGTGGACTGAGGTAAATGGGGAAAATTTTATTATTGGAAGATGATATAAGTCTGAACAGAGGAATTAGCCTGAAACTGGCTAAAGAAGGATATGAGGTTTTGTCTGCGCACACCATACGGGAGGCAACAGATATTTTTGTAAATGAGCTGATAGATCTTGTTATATGTGATATTACGCTGCCTGACGGGAATGGACTGGATTTTGGCAGAACTGTACGTGAAAAAAGTAATGCATTTTTAATTTATCTGACTGCAATGGATCAGGAAATTGATATTGTAAACGGATATGATACCGGCGCAGACGATTATATTACCAAGCCTTTTTCGGTAAATATTTTTATCTCTAAGGTGAACGCATTTATGCGGAGGTTGGGCAATAATGAGGAAGGAGTACTGGTGTCCGGTGATATTGAAGTATCCGTTAAAAAGATGCAGGTCAAGAAAGCAGATAAGCTTGTTCCGTTGAGCAAAACCGAGCTTAAGCTGCTGATATACCTTCTTGAAAATGCGGGATGCATTTTGTCGAAGGAGGATATTCTGGAAAAGGTATGGGGTGTCGATGGCCAGTTTATTGATGACAATACCGTAACGGTGAATATCAGCCGCCTGAAAAACAAGCTTGGTGCCGATTGCATAGCAAATGTCAGGGGATTGGGATATTTATGGACCAAAAAGGTAAGCAGAAGATAGGTTATATTCTTTGGGCTCTGGCAGCCATCGCAATGATTATGTTATTTTCGTTTTACAGTATCAGGCTGAAAAATAAAGTCCGTGAAGAACAGATCCATGAGTTAACAGTTATTTATCCCGATATTAAGGATGCGGTGAAGGATAATTTTTCATTTTACCAGGTTTACATAAATTATACCGAACTTGGCACAGCTGCAGCAATGGCTTTCCTGGTTATTGTTTCGGGCAGTTTTTTGATACTGTATGGAAAACGGGATAAAGAAAAAATTCTTGCTGAAATTAGCAATGAATTTGATTTGATATATGAGCAGCTTCTGAGATTCAGCAAGGGTGATTTTGGGATTCTCCGGTCCATATCCGAAAGCAACGCTGACGGAAAACAGGGAAACATACATGAGAAGCTTCGGGAACTGAGTTACTATTTTTCAGATTTGAAATCAAGGCTGACCGAGGAGGAAAACAATACAAAAGCACTGATTACAAATATATCTCATCAATTAAAAACACCTCTTGCGTCAATACGAATGTGCAATGAATTGGTAAAATCTTCAGAATTATCAGAGAATGAAAGAAAGGAATTTCTTGCAATTGAGGCGCAGGAAATTGAAAAACTGGAAGTTTTGCTTGATGAACTGTTGAAACTTTCACAGCTGGAAAGGAATATGATCCAGATAAAGCCAGAGAAGAACAGCCTGAAACAGACCATTAGCGAAGCTGTAAGCCAGATTTTTATGAAGGCTTATGCAAAAAATATAGAGATTTGCGCAGATATGGATGGGGATGTGGAAATATCTCACGACAGGAAATGGACGACAGAAGCTTTGGCAAATATTCTGGATAATGCGGTAAAATACTCGGAACCGGATACTTCTATAAATATCAGGGTCAGTTGTTTGCCGTCAAGCGTGTTAATCGAAATTGAAGATGAAGGAATGGGTATTCAGGAAGATGAAGTACATAAAATATTCAAGAGATTTTACAGGGGCAGCATGGCAAGGGAACTGGTCAGGGAAGGCGCAGGTGTAGGCCTGTATCTGGCACGAAATATTATTGAGCAACAGGGCGGAGCAATTACTGCAAAAAGAAAAACCGGGAATGGAACTATTTTCAAAATCATATTGCCCTCATAAATGCCGAAACCCTTACAAAACTGTTATGGTTTATGTAAGGGTTTTGTAATGTTCCAGGTATAAGATATCAGTAGCATGAAACTATTATGATACGCAAAGTGAGGGGTTTACATATGAGTATAATTGCTGAAGCCCGTGATTTGGTTAAGTATTATTATAACGGCGATAATGTGATAAAGGCAGTGGATCATATCGATCTGGAAATTGAAAGAGGAAAATTTACTGCTGTCGTTGGCCGCTCCAGTTCAGGGAAATCAACACTGCTTCACCTGCTTGGGGGATTGGAGCATCCTGATTCGGGGCAGGTCCTGATTGACGGCAGGGATATTTTTAAATTAAGGCCAAATGAGCGGGCATCATTTCGCAGAAAGAAAATAGGATTTGTTTTTCAGGACTATAATCTGATTCCTTCCCTGAATGTATGGGAAAATGTTGTTTTGCCGATTGGCCTTGACGGACAAAAAGTAAACAGTCGTGAGATAGATGAAATACTGGCTCACCTCGGTATTGCTGATAAAAAGGAAGCATTGCCGACTACCTTGTCCGGCGGACAGAAACAGAGAGTGGCCATTGCAAGAGCCATGGCCTGTTCACCTGCAATTATTCTTGCCGACGAACCCACAGGAAACCTGGATTCCAAAACCGAACTGGAAGTTATGAACCTGCTCAAAAACTGTGTGAAGGAATATAACCAGACATTGGTGATGGTAACTCATAATGAAACCATTTCCCAAATGGCAGATGTCATAGTTATGATTGAAGACGGCAGAGTGGTGAGAAAATCATGAGAATGGAAACAAGAATTGCTTTGGCAAATGTAAAATACTATAAAAGGAAAAACATACTTACAGGTATTTCGATTTTTCTTGCAACTTTACTGCTGTTTCTTGTCCCGACTGTAGGATATGGCTTGATTAAAAGCCAGTTTGCCGTTATTAACGAGATATATCCTACATGGCATGCTCTTTTCCGAAATATTTCAAAAGAAACCGCTGAAAAACTTGCCGCACATCATTTGATTACACGCTGGGGACTACGCAGTGATGCGGGTTATATGGCCGTGGATAATGCGGATATTGCCATGATATATCTAGATGATGAAGCTTTTGACATGTACCAGTTTGAACTTTTGGAAGGAAGACTTCCTGAAGCGGAGAATGAAATTGCCGTTTCAGAAGGAATATTGAATAAGCTTTCGTTGCACGGACAAATCGGAGTTACTGTTACCATTCGGTACCAGGTTTTAAGAGACGGCAGTCTTGATTTTATTCAGGAAAAAGATTTTGTAATTTGCGGTCTTTTGGCGAGTACAGAAGCAAATGCACAGGGAAAATACACTGCCTTTGTATCAAAAGCTTTCCTGGAAAGTGAAATTCCTCCCGAGCAGATATCTTACAGATTTATGTTTCAGGTATTCGCAGAAGACGATACAAACACCGGGAAACTGGAATCACGAATAAATCAGCTCGCCGAACAGTTTGGCATTCCTGAACGGTATGTCGTAATTAACAAGGATTACCTGATGGCAAATTATGTAGATCAGGCCATTATACCAGGAATTATTTTAATTATGCTGATTGTCGTCACCGCAGGTGTAATTACAATTTACAGTATCTATTATGTCACTATGGGAGAACGTGTTCAGGAGTTCGGAAGGATTAAAGCAATCGGCGCCACTCGGACGCAGCTTCGAAGGATTGTTCTTTTTGAAGGCCTGATTGCAGCAGGGATAGCAATACCTTTGGGATTACTGGCAGGTACCGCTTTGATCAGGTTTGTATTTTTGGGCATTTTTGAATTTTACGAATCAGAAAATCAGTTTGTAATATTAGTGAAAGATCTTGTAAAATCGGGAAAGATACAGCTCATTAATCCATGGATATATCCTATTGCAGCATGGGTTGCCTTGATAACCGTTTACCTGTCCTTGCTCCATCCTATGAAAACAGCATCAAAAGTTTCTGAAACAGAAGCCATGCGTTATCATAACGGACGTTCCTTCAACGGAAATAAAAAAGAACGTAAAGGATACCGGGATGTCACGGTAGGAAGGCTTACAAAGATATACCTCACCGGGAACAAAAGAAAAAGCATTGTTACAATATGCTCCATGGCAATTACCGGATTATTTTTTATGGTTATTGCTACGATATTGTCCTGTGCAAAACCGTCAGAAATAGCTGATAACCTGATTCTTGGTGAATACGAAATCTCACCTGTTGTCGAGTTTAATAACAAAGAGCATCCGGAGCTTGAATGGAGTGAGGTGCAGAAGGATAATCCGCTTAACGAAGAGCTGAAGGAAAAAATTCTGAAAATTGACGGAATCACAGCCATGGAGTGTTACAAAAGTACATATGTAACGTTGGATTCAGTTGACGGTGAAAGTGAGTGGATTATAGGCATTCCGGAGAACAGGAAAGAACAGGTGGAAAGCGGAATAATTAAAGGCAATGTAACCTATGAGGAGTTAACCTCCGGTGACAAGGTAATTATAGATAAGAATATGCTGCATTGGTATCCTGATCTGAAGATTGGCGACATCCTGGAAGTGACAGTTGAAGACGGAAAAGGCACTCACAGGAGAAAACTGGAAATTGCAGCAATTGGAAGATATTCCCCTGGTTTCACAAATTACTGCTATCTGATAATGGCTCAGGAAGGGCTTGAAAAATTCAGCGAAAATAACCTGAATTTCTATTATCATGTATTTGCCGAAGAAAAATATAATGCAGATGTGGAGTCTGAACTTAATGCAATAGTGGAAGAATCGGGACGAATACAGATGAGAGTCTGGAAGGATGTATACGAAGAATACAAATCAGCAATGGCCATGACAAGCGGAATCTGCTATGCATTTCTTGGCATACTGGGTGCGATATGCATTATGAATATGATTAATACAATGGTTCATAATGTACATGTAAGAAAAAAGGAAATAGGAATTTTACAGGCAATAGGAATGTCGGATGCACAGTTTAATAAAATGCTCCAGCTTGAAGGCTTGTTTTATACCATCGGAACATTGATCATAGCTGTCGGAGGCGGCAGCCTGACGGGTTATCCGGTTTTTCTGTGGGCGCGGGAAAGAGGTATATTAAGTATAAGCAAATATCATTATCCTACAGCGGCTGCACTTACCGTTATACTTGTTCTCGCAGCAGTTCAGTCGGTTTTGACGATGCTGATTGTAAAATCAATGAAAAAAGAATCCATAACTGAAAGAATCCGTTACAATAACTGATGATAAATAACTCAAGAAGAATGAAAAAAGAAGTCTGGAATAGAGTTATATGAGTTGTCAAAAGTCAAATACGATAAAGTTCCGTTTAAAGGTATTTATTGTTTACACTAGAAGAAAGCGAGAAGATATTATATAATTACAGTCAAATACAGGCATAAACCGGCAGAATACCCTAAAATATACGGAGAGTTAACATGGGGTACAATTATGGGAGAATTAAGGGTTAATTACAGCAATCCGAAAGGACTATATGATTCAAAGTTTTACAGCCAGATGGTTACTGTCAGCGGCGGGGGAAAGACAATATATATAGGAGAATGCATTAAAATCCGCCACTGATAACCGTTATCAAGGTTACCGGTCTGGCCAATCCTTTGTACCTGGTCGAAATTGAAGCGATTGCTGTCGTTGAGGAAAGGGAAGACTGACGGATATGATGGATACTTCCAGGCTGAAACAAAAAATAAATCCAATGCCTCCCGAAGTAGAGGAGCAGCTTGTCAGGGAAAATCTGATGGAGGCGTACAAAAGGAGACCGCCGTACCAGCAGAATGACTGCCTTGGCTGGATACTGAAGGCAAAAAGGCCTGAAACGAAACAGAAACGTATAGACCAGGTGATTGAGGAACTAAGGAACGGCGACAGGTACATGGGAATGGAATACCGTGCAAAATAATGGTGTAAACAGTTTAACGGGATAAATAATAACAGTTCTTATACAATCAGCATAAAAAACTAAATCTTTACAAAAAATAGTAATTGACAACTGCTTATTAAAACCATATAATGATACTATTTGAAAAAGGTGTTCATTGGATAATGGGATAACAGTTGCAGTAACGGGTTTTGGAGACTTTTGGATAACTTCCCGCATGATGTAAATGAACATCTTTTTTACATATTGAAATGTTTGTGATGGTCATTGATATCAAATACAGCAGATCCGTGTTGATGGGAGAAAAAAGATCAATTCTCGTTAATTGAAATTTTTTCGCAAAATTTTTGCGGGAGTTGAGTATTATGAAATAAAGAATCTTAATCAAATCCCATTGGCATTTTTATACCTGAACTAAAGGAGGGAAAACCTATGTGCGGTATTATCGGATATATAGGAAAAGAGAATCCTGTACCAATTATTCTTGATGGTTTGAAAAGATTGGAGTACCGGGGATATGATTCTGCCGGAATCGCGGTTATGAATGATAACGGTTTTGATGTTGTGAAGCAGAAAGGCCGTTTGACAGCCCTGGAGGAATCAGTAAGCAAGCGTCACATAGAAGGATTTATGGGTATCGGCCACACCCGCTGGGCAACCCACGGAGAACCGTCGGATATCAATTCACACCCTCACCTGGGGAGTCAAAACAAGATTGCCATTGTACATAACGGGATAATTGAAAACTACAAGCAAATCAAGGAGCGCCTGGAACAAAAAGGTATTACTTTTGTCTCACAGACCGACAGCGAAGTTGTCGCCCAGCTGGCAGAATATTATCACACCGGGGATATAATTGAAACTGTAATCAAAACAGCCAATGCACTTGAGGGATCGTATGCCCTTGGTATCATGTGCCTTGATGAACCCGACAAGCTCGTGGCGATTAAGAAGGACAATCCGCTCATTGTAGGTATTGCGGAACATGGAAATTTCATAGCTTCTGACGTACCTGCGGTTCTTACCCATACGAACAAAGTTTATTACATGAATGACAAGGAAATAGCCGTACTTACCAAATCGGGCGTCGAATTCTACAACATGGACAGGGAACCCATATACAAGGAGCCCGAGATTATAACATGGAGCATAGACAGTGCCGAAAAAGGCGGATATGAGCATTTCATGCTGAAGGAAATAATGGAACAGCCGAAGGCGCTGAAGGATACCATTCAATCGGCCATTGCCAACGGGGATAATAAGAGAATAATTGAAAGTCTGGATATTTCCAGGTTTAACAAATACGTAATTACCGCATGTGGTTCGGCGTATAACGCAGGTATGGTGGCAAAGTATGTGTTTGAAAGACTCTGCCGCATACCGGTTGAAGTGGAGCTTGCCAGCGAGTTTCGCTACAAGGATCCGATTATTGACGAGAATACTCTGGTTATTTTGATAAGCCAATCCGGGGAAACTGCCGACACCATTGCTGCAATGAGGGAGGCAAAACGGAGAGGCGCAGTTACATTATCGATTGTCAATGTTATGGGCAGTACTATTGCGAAAGAAACAGACTATACAATATACACGATGGCAGGCCCCGAGATTGCCGTGGCTACAACAAAAGCATTTTCAGCACAGCTTGCGATTCTTTACATACTTGCAGTGGCTTTCGCAAGGAAGCTGGGAAGGATGTCCGAAGAGGAAGAAAAAGCGCTTTTTGCAGAAATTTCGTCTTTACCTGAAAAAGTATCCGAAATACTGAAACAGGTTGATTCAGTACAGAAATTTGCCACAACATGTATAGGTTACAAGAGCATTTTCTTCATCGGCAGAAATATTGATTACGCAATTGCGCTGGAAGGCTCGCTCAAACTCAAGGAGATTTCATACATTCATTCCGAGGCTTATGCCGGCGGTGAGCTGAAGCACGGTACCATCTCGCTGATTGAAGACAACACCCTGGTTGTAGCCATCTCAAACTGTGAAAAACTGTATGAAAAGATCTACAGCAATGTTGAACAGGTTATAAGCCGGGGAGCAAAGGTATTGTTTATCGGAAGCTGTATAAAGGTTCTGCCGCACGAAAGGCTTGAAATCGTAAATATACCCTTAATCAATGAACTGTTTTCACCTTCCCTGTCGGTAATTGTACTTCAGTTGTTCGCCTACTACGTTGCCGCCAACAAGGGACTGGACATAGATAAGCCGCGCAATCTGGCTAAGAGTGTTACGGTTGAGTGATAAAGACTGCTCATAATTTAAGTTGTTGTATAACTAAAATAAAGTTCACTCCATGATAATAAAGTTGACTCTATAAAAATAAAGTTCGCTCCAGAATCCCGTAGTCGATGCAGGAAAAATACTGATTGGCTGCGGGGTTTGCTTTTTTACATAGGAGAGGGATAAGGTTTATGTTAGGAATAAGGAATTAGGCTATGGGTATTGATTTAAAAGGGATTGAGAGTAATATATTGATTTATATATTGATATCGGAATTGATAAAATGATTAGAAGAAGCACATGGGAAAATGCAACCTTATACCTTTTCCCTTGCACCTTATCCCAAAAAAGAACCGACTTTATTTTAAAAATTGTTACAAGAAATAAGGAAAAAGTGTTAATA